>Ga0325411_1007467_pt1 | contig 11927 bp, 7 predicted proteins | sample PopdelMetagenome_13_FD_206181 | JGI IMG/M metagenome (GOLD analysis project Ga0325411, IMG submission 206181) | Populus deltoides microbial communities from Bellville, Georgia, United States - Xylem-PdIQD-R4 | ecosystem: Host-associated > Plants > Phyllosphere > Stem > Wood/Secondary xylem...
AATAGCAAAATAATACAATATGAATTTTTCTTTTCTTTTTTGACAAAGTAGCATAGTTTGTCAAAGTTGAGAATAAAAAATTTGTAAGAAGTCAAGGTTGGGAATACAGAAATTATTAAAATGAGCTAACACAAATCTCAAGAAAAAAATAATAAAAAAAGAATGAAATAAAAAAATTCAAGAGGCACACTGAAAATTCAAATGTAACATTATTAATATCATAAAAAATATCTTGATACAAACCTCATGAATATCATATCCAAAAACCTAGAAACAAGTTTGAACACAATTCTAAAAAGCTAAAAATAAGATTTGAGATAGAAAGTGTGACACGACATTTACCTTCAACCAAGACACCAACACTATTGGAATTCGAGGCCCCAGCCAATAATTAATGCATCGTGAATGAGAAGTATAAGAAAGATATCATGAAGACAATTGTTCTTTAACAAGCATATAGAGTTGCAGCATGTAGAAAAATTTATTATTAACCAAACTGATATTTGTTTTTACAAAGAAGTATTTATACTTCCTATACAACTCTAATAGACCCAAAACTTGTGGGCTGATATGAATCCATTTAAAAGTACGCCCGAGTAATGTAAATAATCCCAAAACCTATTAGAAATAAATAAACATTCAAGCACAAATCATATACTAAGATGCCAAAATTAATAATGAAAGAAAAACGTAAGATAGATAAAAATATCTAGCTTAAATAAATATACAGCCAACTTAGGTATCCTAAATAGCCTAGGATATAATTGTTGACTTTAAATATACCAAATAAGCTAGGAGATTTGTTGCTAAATTTGTCACCCATTTACTTACCTTGTAGATTATTGAATCCTTGCAAAATATGGAAAAAACAATAAAGATAATTATTCCTTCTTTTTTTTGTCTTTAGTTTCCTCTTATAACTAGGATAATCTTAACTAATATTTACCACACAAGGAAACCCTTACTTCTATTAAGTATCCTCATAGAAGATGAAATCTCCCAAAATATTTTGTCCAAATATCCTTATAATGTTAAGATTAATTGTTGCCACCTATTTTTCCTTGTAGAGAATGAAAAGTTTTTCAAACAAGGCTACCCAATTATGCTGTTAGCCTTAAGCCCAAGTTAGGGTTAGGTTGGGTTTTGCTTGCACATGGGTTAGGTTGATTATAGACTACTCTTTATGTATTGAAGCCTCATTAAAGTCAGTCTTAAACCAATTGCTTTCAACAACCATAGTTAAAAACTCATTTAGCTTATTGGTTTTTAACTTTGTGATCGGCACTTTAACGGATTCTTTGTCATAGAGGGTTGATCCTTATCAAACTCTCTCTCTTCAAAAGGATTCAACTCAAACAAATAGAGATCAGAAACATTGAAAGTAACACTAACACCATACTCACTTAGCAAATCCACTTTTTAGGTGTTTGAATTAACTCATTCAAGGATTTGAAATGGATCATCACTTAGAGGTTGCAATTTTGATTTTCTATAGTCCAGAAACCTCTCCTTTCACATATACACCTAAACCCAATCATCTGATTGAAAAAAGAACTCGTTTACGCCTCTTATTTGTCTTGAATGCATATTAGTCATTCTTCTTCTCTATATGTTTTTGTATACTTTCATGGAGAACCTTCATCATCTATGCTTTTATATTTTCATCAAAACTAACATTTTCATCAACAGTTAAAAGAATCAAATCTAATGGGGTTAATGGGTTAAAGCTATAAATGATCTCAAATGGTGAAAAATCAGTAGTAGAATGCTCACTACACTTATAAGCAAACTCAATAAATGGCAAACAACCTTCCTAATTCTTAAGATTCATTTTAATAACACTATGTAAAAGTGTAGTTAAAGTCTTATTTACTACTTCTATTTTCTCATCCATTTATAGATGACAAGTTATCGAAAACAACAACTTAGTTCCTAACTTTCTCTATAAAACCTTTCAAAAATAGCTAAGAAACTTAACATCATGATCTAAAACTATACTCTTAGAAACCCTATAAAGTCATATTATTTCCCTAAAAAACAAGTTTGCTATGTTAGTTGCATTATTAGTTTTATGACATGTTATGAAATACATCATCTTTGAAAACCTATTAACAACCACAAAGATAGAGTTTCTATCCTTTTTTGACATCGGTAAACCTAAAACAAAGTCCATAGAAATATCTACCTAAGGTTCTTTAGGTATAGGCAAAGGAGTATACAAATCATACGATAAGATCTTAGACTTAGCTTTGCTATATGTAATGTATTTATCATAGATTTTTTGTATATCTCTTTTTCAGACCAATAAAAAGTATTCATGTAATACATATAAAGTCTTGGTGAAACCAAAATACGTCATTCAACTACCCCTATTAACTTCATGAATAAGCAATTCATGCATAGAACTATTAGGCATACAAATTCTATTTAAAAGAAAAACAATTATCCATCAAGCCAATAGAACTTTCCAAAAGCTGAATTTTCACATGCATGAAATACATTAGCAAAATAACTATCATTCAAATACAATTCTTTCACATATTTAAATCTTAACAACTTAGCATTCAAAGTAGATAGAAGAACATACTTTTATGATAATGCATCATCCATTATATTTTCATTACTTTGTTTATATTTAATCACATATAAGAATGTTTTAATGAATTTCACTCACTTGGCATATCACTAATTCAACTTATCTTGTCATTTCAAATGTTTCAATGGTTTATAATTTGAATAAATCATGAATTTTGTTTCCATAAGTAATGTTGTTATGTCTCCAAAGTTCTCACCACATCATAAAGCTTTTTATTATAAGTATAGTAGTTCAAGGCTGCACCATTAAGCTTTTTACTAAAAGAAGAGATAGACCATTTATCCTGCATTAAAATAACTCCAATACCTATTTCTAATACATCACATTCAATCTCAAAAGCTTTTGTAAAGCCATGTAAAGCTAATAAAGGTGTTGAATAGAGTTTTTCTTTTAACAAGTTAAATGCATTATCTTGCTCAATTTTCCATTTAAAACCAACTAAGTTTTTAATAATCTCAATTAAAGAGGTGAGACTAGAGTACTAAAATCTTTGACAAAACGCCTATAGAAACTAGCCAAACCATGAAAATTTCTTGTCTTGATGACTGATTTAGGCGTAGGCTATTCTTGGATAGCGTTAAATTTTTTCTCATTAATCTCAATACCTTGTGCACTAATAACATAACCAAGAAACATAATTTTCACCACGCAAAAGGTACACTTCTTCAAATTAGCATATAATGATTCTTTACACAATACATCAAGCACATTACATAAATGTTTAACATGCTCGTTTAAATCCTTGTTGTAGATCAAAATGAATAACTATTAATTTTTCTATGAATGTACACAACACTTGATTCATCAATCTCATAAAAGTACCAGGTGCATTAGTAAGTTCAAAGGACACAACTAACCATTTCATGCTTAATCTTAAACTTAGTTTTTCATTCGTCACCTTCTTTTATCTTAATTTTATAATATTTATTTTCAAATTAATTTTTAAAAATACACAAGATTCTCGTAATTCATCTAATATATCATTAAGCCTAGGAATAGGATATCTATATTTTACTGTCATGTGGTGATCGTACGATAATCAACACTTATCCTCAAAACTTTATTCTTTTATACATAAGTAAGACTAGAGCAATATATGGACTCATGCTCTCTCATACTTACCCTTTTAACATCAACTCCTCTATTTGCATTTAAAGTTCATTTATCTTCTTAGAGTTATTTTGGTAGGCTGATCGGTTAGGAATCATAACTCCAAGTACAAGATCAATTTGATGTTCAATTCCCCTTATTAATGGCAAACCACTTGAAATCTCTTCAAGAAACATATCATTAGATTTGCATAATAAATAAATAACCACACTAGGAATATAGTGATCAAGTTTGTTAGTGTTAAAATAAGTCTCTTTTGTACATAAGTAGAATCAATGGGTTGTTGGAATAAAAAAAAAATTAACCTCTCCTCTCTTACATAAAAAAATGGTTGTTTCTTTGATTTTTTCACGATATCCTCTTTTCTCGCCCTTACTTTCTTCTCTTATATTATCTTACCTGCATTCTTAGCTAAATTCATATTTATTTCATTAGTGGTCAGATTTGATTGCTTTATCTCACCATATTTCTCACTTGTATTTTCTCTCTTCTCTGCCTTGCTTTCCCTTTTCAATTTTATTTGATTTCCATAAACCTGTTTAGGTGATAATGATACAAGAATGATGGTTTTATCATCTTTTATAATAGAATATTATTTCTAAAATCATCATGCATTTCTACTCTATCGAATTACCATTGATGACCCAACAATAATTGACTCACATGCATAGGAACCAAATCACACAACACTTTATCATGATACCTTTCAATAAAAAAAATGAAACCAAGACTTGTTTTGTAACTTTATCTTCACCGCATTCATTCAACAATTGCAATATATAAGGTTTATGACGTTTAACATTGTTTAAATATAATTTCCTAACAATAGTAGTACCGATAATATTATTATTTATTATCATAATAATTGACTCACATGCATAACTATCATTATTTATGATCATAATACATACATTGGTACGAATATGATATCGTGTATGGAAGGTGTTCTCTCTTTATTGCTCAACATTATCTTTTTTAATACGAATGTTAAGTGTATTTATAATAACCAAATATTCACCCTCAACTGAGTACTCAACATTCTCATCACTATAATCTTTAAATAGTGGCATCTTATCCTCTTTAGATCTATCATTTTTTTATTTAATCTTACCATGATCATTCAAAATCATAACCCTTTTATTTGAACATTGAGAAACAATGTTTTTTAACCTCTAAACACTTGAAATACTTAATATCATGATTACGAGTAAGTTGAGTATTAGATTTACCTTTAGATTCCATAAGGACCTTTTTCTTGGCTTTATATGATTCAACCTTAGCACCCACAAAAGGCTTAGTTTGGGCACCCCCTCCTCTCTCCTTATGTTCAATCTCCATAATGATGAAGATCTTTCTTATGTTTTATGTTAAGTTGTCTCTCCACCTTTATAGCCATATATAACATGTCCTTTAACTTTAGATAATGCTACAACTTTACTATATTTGCTAAATCTTAATTTAACCCATTACAAAACTTTATCATGGTTGCCTCTTTATCCTCTACTATATTCACATGAATCATAACAATTTTTATCTTCTTGTGGTAATCATCCACACTCTTACACCCTTGATTTATGCTTTGTAATTTCTGAAACAACTCCTTGTAGTGGTGAATAGGAATAGATCTCTTTCTCATTATAGCCTTTATCTCCTCCCAAGTTTTAATAGGTGTTTCTTGGTTCCTTTTATTCAAAAAACAAGTTGATCCCACCATATTATAGCATAATCAAAACAAGTCAGAATTGAAACCAAAATGAATATGTGTTCAAATTACCCCAAACTTAATATATGATGTTATGGTACTCAAAACCCTAAGAATATCATTTTATAAATATTTTTATCAAGTTTTGATTCAATCCCCCTTGTAAAAGTAATTAGTGGCTAGAATTAAAATTTGTAATTTAACAACTTTTTTTTTATTTGTGGTAATTAATTTCCTATGACAATAACAAAATCAATTAAACTTTTTTTTTCAATGTTGTAACTATAGACAACGTAGGAGAATAAAAAACATAAATTTAAACGTGAAAACTTGAAAATTCAAAAATATATAACCTGATTTTTAGAGTTAGACTTTGATACTAACTGATACGAACCCCAAAGATACAAGATCTAGAAACTCACAAGCGAGTTTGAACACAGTCCTAAAAAGCCAAAAATTAGATTTGATATAAAAGCATTACACAATGATTATCTTAAACCGATACACTAATATTATTGGAGTTCAAACCCCCACCCAACGATTAATGAATCGTGAATGATAAGTGTAAGGAAGAAGCCATAAGACAATTGTTCTTTGATAAGTCAATTTCAATTCTTTTAAGAATAAAAAAACACAAGTATCTTTACATGCATATAAGGTTACAACAAATATAAAAAATTATTATTAACCAAACTGAAACTTATTTTTACAAAGAACTATTTATACTCTCCAAACAACCTTATTAAAACTAAAACTTGTGGGCTGATATGAATTCATTTACAAGTAAACCCAAATATTGTAAATAAACCCAAAAACTATTAGAAATAAATAAAGATTCAAGTACAAATCATGTACTATGCTGCCAAAATTTATCATGAAAGAAAAAAGTAAGATAGATAAAATATTTAGCTTAAATAGACATATAACAAAATTAGGTATCCAAAGTAGCCTAGGATATAATTATTGACTTTAAAAATCCCAATATGCTAGGAGATTTGTTGTTGAAGCTGTCGCTCATTGACTTGCCTTATAGATCATGGAATCCTTGCAAAACATGGAAAAAAATGTGAAGACAATTATTTCTCTTTGTTACTACATTTAGTTTCCTCATACAGATACGATAATCTTAAGTAATCTTTGCCACACAAGAAAACCATAGTTGTCACCATTAAGTATCTTTATAGAAGATGGAAACTCCCAAAATATTTTGTCAAAATATAATTGTAATGTTATGATTAATTTTCATTACCTATCTTTTCTTGTAAGCATGGAAAGTTGTTTAAACAAGGTTACCCAATTATGCCACCAGCCAAATCCCAAGTTGGGGTTGACTTAGACCTATCTTGTATATAGATTAGGTTAATTATATGTTACCCTATTTGTGTTGAAGACTCTTTGAAGTTAGTTTGGGCGTAAATGCTCTAAACAAGTTCATTCAATGCCTTAATTAACTTTTTGACCTTCGACTAATTATTGGTCTAATTGGCACCTTTAGTGGATCCTTTGTTATGGTGGGTTGATTCATATCAGATCTCAACGAGACAAATCCAACAACTCTAGGAGATATCACTAATGGTGATCAGAGTGGGTCAAATTCTCCATTCCAAAGCATGTGAGCAATTACAATGAGGATAAAGAAAGAAAGAAAGAAAAAAGACCATAAAAGCAGACCAAAGCTCCAATTACAACACCATCAACATCATCAAAAAAGTCATGATGAGACGAATCTAACAACACCAATAAAAGTTGTCAATAATAACCGTAATGGGCCATATATGGCAAGCGGCTCACTTGCCATTGAATGGAGAATGTGGCCCACACCGATTACCATTGGTGACTTTCATTGTTGTCATTGGATTCGTCTTATTGAGATCTTTTTTATGATATCAATGGTGTCGTAATCGAAGATTCGATGTACATCCCTCTCTCTCTCTTTATTTTTTTCCTCTCCTCTCTCTTTTTTGAAATTTATGTCATCTTATTTTAACTTTTTTTTCAGAAATCGATATTCCCAATCTCGAATTCTTATAAAATCACTATTCCAAACTATGATATGTATTAAACTGTATTATTTTAACAAAAACATTTAAATAAGTTATTTGACTAATAATTTTAAAAATAAGTGTTAACAAGAAAAAATACCCTCCTAATTCCTATTAAGTTGCAAAATTAATAACGAGGAAAGTATGGATACGAATTTGATTTTGATCAACAAGACAGAAAGATGAGGTTATATGTAAGGAGAGTCCACGTGCCATCACGTGGTTATGGTTAAACCATAGATATGTTTCGTGTAATAATAATGAGCAAAACCAATCCCCATGCACATATCCACGTGTTTTCCTTGCTTTAAAAAGACTTGTATGGCTTTTGATGTCTTGTTCCCCGACATCTTCTTTTCCTTTTTAACCGTATGATCATCCAAGGGCGTTCCAAACATAATACAGCGAGGATCGACTGATGACTACTTGCATAGAATAGAAGATCATGTCAATGGCGTCTGGACCCCATTTATTAGTAAGTTTTCCATCCACCAGAGCCTACCCAATATCAGAAAGTTGCTTGGTTATTGCAAGTGATGAAGTGGGCCTTCTGCCACACATCTGATGCCATTTTAGGGAGTAAAAAAAGCATACGAGCAATAATGCTCCCCATAGACCTTAGGAGGCATGGAGCGTTGATGAGGCTGGAAATTCCCGTTGCTTGATTCACTCTGGTACTGGCTGATTTGGATGCTGGTAATCCTGCAAAATAGAGAAGTTTGCTTTACACAAACAGAAGACTCTTCGATGTTTAAAGAACAAGGTGTAAACTAAAACTAAGGTAGTATTAAATTTGTAGAAAGCTCTCTTGAACTTAGATGAAAATAAAATAGTCTCACGAACAAAAAGAAATTAAAATTTTCATCTTGAGCAAAATCATTTCTTTGAATATACCCATTTAGTGCAAGTTATGGTTTTGCTATTTCATGTAGCATCATGTGTCCCTGTGATTCTCTCATAACTAAAAAAAAAAACAAGAAGGAAACAAAACTCATCTTTATCTTATATGTTGTTCTCTCTTCATCTCTCTCTTTGTCCTTTGATTTTAACTTTATAGATCATTAAAAAAAAAACTAATCCGTGCAAGAAACATAAACCGAAAACCCCAAATAAATATATCAATTACATTATCTTTCTTTGTTTTCATGATAATCATAGACTTTGCAATAACACCATATGCATTCACTACAAGGATATGGGTTGGGTTATTTGAATTGCTTGTAAATCAGATCAAAAGGGTAAACCAAGGAAAATAATTTGGTGAGTATGTAGGAATATATTGAATTAGGCTTCAGCTTGGTTTGTACTGTGAAATTCTTATTGTTTTGCTGTAATTGTTGCTTGTTGCTGCTATTGGGGTGGTGGTGGTTTGGCTTATTTCATTAATTGAATGAGTTTTTGGTTTATAGGTTCAATTTGCAAGAACAATTCAGTTTTGGACTAGTGATATTTTTCTTTTCAGATTTTTTTATTTGTTTCATATGCAAAATTAGTATTTAAATTATGTATGAATCTATCAATACTATAAGTTTGGAATAAAGTTCTTAATATAACCCTAGTGAAACTACTTAAAAATTTATAAAAATATAAATTGAAAATTTTGAAATTTTAAGTTTCAACAAATATTTTGTTTCTCGCTTATAATTTTAGAGGGTGGAAGTAGTTTGTAAGTAGGTTTTTCAATAAAGAAAGGCATCTGCTATGCTGTATCAATATAAATTTAAGTTTTTTTTTTAATGTGAGTGTTCAGGCTAGTTTGTGCGCATCTCGACTAATCCCACGGGCCCTGAAATTAACGACCATGTGAACCTCTAGTAGCCATCATATTAGCAACCACATGACTTGAACCTGAGACCACAGGGAAAGCAAACCTCTTGATTCCAAGTTCTTACCACTATGCCTACTAGATGATTATAAATTTAATTTTTTACCTTGATGGGTTAGAGTCATTGAACTCACTAACCATTGGTATATGGTAAAAGCATCTCCTAATGATAATTATGAGCATGAAAGAATCAATTAATAAATAAAAAGAGATTACTTTGCTTATCTTTACTAGAATAAACTAAAATTAAAAAAATTAAACCATTTTAATTTTACTTTTCAAAAGAGAAACTGTCCTAATTATAACCTTAATGAAAGAATAAAATCATCAAAAGAAAACATGTTATAAAATTTAAAATGATTTAGAACAAATTACTTTGATTGCTCCTCCTTCTTGCTATAAGATATACATTGTTAAAATAATTTGAAAACCTTTTTTCTTGCTTTGAATAGAAAAATGGTGCCGAATAGTGTTTTTCATTGGTTAATAAACTTAAAAGTCCATCTCCTTTTATAAATTTTTTTTTATTTAGTCCTCTATCAATTAATTTTTTTAATATGACCCTACTACGTACAAATCCTCTGATACTAATTTATGTCTTTATGTCCAAATCTATATTTTAAATGCTAGGTTATCATGACAAATGAGATCCATTAGTCACTTTATTTTTTTCTTTATAATATAGGATTAAGTTTACTTGAGTTATATATTCACACTATAATCCAAATATAAAATTGTGAAAAAATAAATTAATATTAATTTATCATCAACATTATAATATTAATATCTGTCAAGATTTTATAATTTAGTTGTAGTGTATACTAGTATTTTTGTATTTTTATCTCTGCTAGCCAAAATACTTTTTAAAATACTTAATCAGTGACATATAACATGATATATTTTAAAAAAAAATTATTGAAACGGCATCACTCTTAATTGACTTGAGTCAACTATGGTTACCATACAAAACTCGTGATGTGTGTATGAGATTGTGATAAAACCATGGAATCCATATCGAAACAAAATAAAAAGCCCAATAATAACTGACCATATATTAAAGACCAAAAGTAGAAAAAAATCAATTAAAAAAAATAAAAATGACATAAGTAAACCTATATCAATGGTCATGGCAAAGTCGTGGGGTGGGTCGATTTTTTCCGAATATAAAAAGAAAAAAGTTACAGCGATGCTAGGATTTTCATTGAAGTAAAAGAAATTCGAAACTCGGGTCATTAAGTTGATTGAGTTTAATAAGTTTGGTTAACTCCAATAATATAGAAAAGAAAAAAAAAAACAAACCCATGTGAATTCTGTAAATCAAGATTAATCTTGCAAAATCATAACCTATAAACCCATGTGATTTTCATAGACCGCTTGTAGGTGGCAGAGCAGCTAACGTGTTGATGTGTGCCATGAATGTATTAGCAATTTTTTGTATTTTTATATTTTATGTATTAAAACATTGTTTTTTATTACAGAAAAGCTATAATGAAATGATGAATGAGCTATTGTTAATATGTTTTGAGAATTTTAATTTTAACAATGACTGAGTCAATACACTCTGCACTCAGAAGTAAAAACAAAGAATCTTCTTAGCTATAATTAAGTTATTTTTTGTTTTTAAGGGTACCAAATAAATTTATTATTCAAAAATTTTATAAAAAAACAAATATACCCCCTTAATAATTTTAAAATGAAAAATGAATCATGTGAAAATATTAAAAATTTATTGATAAAGAACATATATTAAGCGAATTATAAAAATAGAGGAACTTTTTAGTAAACAAAGTCATCCTTAATAAATTCACACTCGTTTAGACTTGAACTAGCTAGTACCAACGTTACATCAAAGGGTCTCTCTTGCATATTCACGTAGCGCAAATATGTTTTTTAAAAAATAAAAATATGTGATTTAAGTCTTACATTGTACTGGGTTAAATAAATTAATTTTATTTTAATTAAATTATAAAAAAATAAATAATAACAACAAATAGATTAAATTGAAAAAAATAACAATAACTTGAAAAAAAATATTTTTGTAAAAGAGGACAAACAATGCCAATAATTCTCAACCCATTAAATATGAAATGATGAAATTGAATAAAAAAAATATCAGACTCGAGTCATTTTAAGATAGCATGACAAACCTATAACCCAAGAAATAAAGAGTGAGCCAACCCAGATTAACTCACTAAATTCATGTTATGAAATTGAGATAATCTAGTATGAAATTGATCATTTTACTGTACTTTTATATATATATATATTTGATAAAACACCAAATTACTCTAATTAAATTGATAATAATAAAAAAACCATAGTGAAAACATGATATTGCCTCTTAACACTAATATATATATTTTTTTAATTTGATAATTACTAATAAACCTTATAAAAAAATCTAAATAAATTTTAATAGTCAATATTAAATTTTTACCATGAAATCACAAATTCAATAAACAATGATTTTACTCGGAAGCTATAATGAGCTTTTGTTATAATTACTCAAAGCAGGAGAGGTGATCAAACTCTTGAAAATCGATCCCCTCCCACACTTGGAAATTGCAATGCGAAAATGAAAACACTGCACTAAACTCTCAAGCTCTCTTCCTGGCAACTAGGCCCCACAACCCCATCTGCCTTTCATTATCA
>Ga0325411_1007469_pt1 | contig 11926 bp, 7 predicted proteins | sample PopdelMetagenome_13_FD_206181 | JGI IMG/M metagenome (GOLD analysis project Ga0325411, IMG submission 206181) | Populus deltoides microbial communities from Bellville, Georgia, United States - Xylem-PdIQD-R4 | ecosystem: Host-associated > Plants > Phyllosphere > Stem > Wood/Secondary xylem...
TGGAGGATCATCACAGAGTTCCTACAAAGATCCGTAATTAATTTCATATGGAGAGCAGCTCACAACTCATTCCACTACAGAATTCTTGTATTTGTATATGAAATTTTCTGTTGGTATTAATATTATTGCACTGCAGAATTCTTGTATTTGTATATGAAATTTTCTGTTGGTATTAATATTATTCCATCAACAATTAATTTAATGATTGGATTAGGGATGGAAATGCTTTATCGGTAAAATTTTCGTCGATATTTTTTGATCTGTTGGTAAGTTTGTCAGCATTAAAAAAATATTATTGTCAATAGATTTACTAATGGGAAAAGCGCGCTAAAAAAATTACCCACTTCATTCTGTCGGTATTTCTCTCGGGAAACTTGTTATATAACCAACAAAAATATTATAAAAAATTCCATCGGTGATTATTTAAATATATATTTTTAAAAAATCTATTTAACAAAACTAGAAAATAATTAAATTAATATAAATCAACACTCCATAATACTCAAAACAGAGTTGCTTGGAAAAAAAAAGAAGAAAATCAACTCAAACAAATTTGCAACAAATAATTAACGCAAAAAAATAAACTATAACAACAAATAAATAAATCAACTAAAAATAATTTCATATGAAAATATAATGCAAAACAAAAACACAAAAAGAGAAGAAAAAAGAAAAATATTATCTTAATGTAGTTGCAAATGAAGTTATCAAGAGAGAAAAAAAAATTCATAAAGTAAGTTAATTAAAAAAACAAAGAAGAGAAAAGAAGAGAAGAAGAGAAGAGAAGGATTTGAGGAGAAAAGAGAAGGAAAGAAAGGGATGATGTTTTTTTACATAAGGAAAATAAGAAGAAGAAGGGCCCGTTTGTTGTGAAATTAGGGATTTTAGTTTTTTTATTGAGGTATTTTACTGACGAATAATTAAATATGAATATTTTTAACTATTTCTTTGGTGATTTTGTCTATAACATTTAATTAAAAATTTTAATTTAATCAAAAATTTTCAGAAATCATGAAATATCCGACGACTTTTCAATCCGCAGTGATTATGTTTATAATATTTAATTTAAATCTTCAATTTAATTGAAAATTTTTAGAAACCCATCAAATAACAATGATGACTTTTTAATCTATCGGTGATTTTATCTGTAAAAAATAGTAGTTAATAGTGCAATTGAAAAATGAATAGTTTCAGAGCTCTTTGAAAAATACCGACAAAATTAATTCATCAATGATTCCATTTATAATTGATACGATGAGTAGTGCTAGAGAGAAGTGAACAGTTTACCAATATACTGAGAAAATATTTTTATTAATAAAATTTCCAGTAATTTATAAATGAAAATACTTCATCAATATTTTCATTTATATTTATTAATTTTCCAGTATCATTGCCATCACACAGAAAACTATTTTGAAGAGGAATTGGAGAATCGCCATGGTGTCAGATCTGTGTTGAGGAAAGGGAGACTGCTGAACGTACTCTCTTCTTTTTTAACCATGCCAAGGGCAGCTGGTTTGCATGTAACTTAGGGTCCAGACCTGATAAAGGGGAGCAGCCAATTTATTCAGCAGGCATGCGTTAATAATCAACCACAACCTGATAGTTGTTCAATGCAAGGGCAAGAATCAACCACAACCTGTACATTTATCTCCATATGTGTTAACATGTGCTTTTCTTTGGGTTTGTTTAGTGAGAGCTAAAATTCAGAGGGGTGGAAGTGAAAACCACTGCTATTCAAGGGGGGAGGATCCGATTTATCTTGGCTTTATTTCTGGTGGTATTACCCGGATAGGCTTTCCGGTGCCCACCACATAGTTTGGTAACTGTGTTGGGTTTGGTCGGTCCACGGCAACCAGGAATGAACTAATGGGAGAAGATGGGATAATTGTGGCTGCAAATGTGATTGGAAATACAATTAGAAGGTTGGATAAGGCAATGTTTGGCGGGGCAGAAAAATGGATTTCAGAATGGGAGGTAATGTTTGGGTCGGTGATCCATGTTATTGTTTCCGGGTCTCCGAAGTTGAATCTCTATGAGACGGCTTTTGGGTGGGGGAGGCCTAAGAAGATAGAGGATATTTCGACCGATAAAATGAGAGCCATTTCACTCATTGAGAGCAGGGACGAAAAGGGTGGAATTGAGGTAGGCTTAGCCCTCCCTACGGGTGAAATGGATGCTTTCAAGACTCTCTTTATTCAAGAACTCGAGGCTCTTCAATAATGGTCCGTCCGTCCTTTTTATTTCTAGATGCATTTCTTTCTTTGGCATGCCTGTTTCTTTTATTTCAGGATCATTCCTCTTTTTCTCTTATTTAATTGTGGACCGAACTCTATTCTAAATCATATTTATGACCATTATTGTTGTTATTATTAATTAAAAAAAATTAAAAGTGTTAGTGATTTTACCATGAAAGTCCTCACATAATACTATTTATTAAAATAATATTTTTTTATATTTTTTTTAATTTATATTTTTATCTTTTAAATTTTATTATTTAACATTTAGGTTATGAAAAATTGAGTTTTATGATTAGTTGCGGTTTATTTTCTATAAGGTTATCTTAATTTTATAATTCATGTTGCGGGGTTAACAGGTTAACCCGGTCTACTTGAGTTTTTTTATAAAAAAATTATATTTTTTTATTTCATCATTCAAAATTAAATTTTATTAGGATTTAGTCTCAGATATTGTCAAGCCCGACCCGAAACCCGCTCAAACCTAACCCGAAATATATATTTATATTATATAAATATATTTGTGGAGTATTTAGAGTTTTTTAATAAAATAACACACATATAAATAATATTTATTATTTTATCATTTAGCAGCATATACCTACTTCAAATATATATATTAATTATTTTTATTTTTTAATGATTAATAAATTACAATAAATAATAGATACTAATTCATATTAGATACTAAAAAACCTGAAAACTAATGCATAATTTATAAATATTTAAAGCTTTTATCTGATGAATAAAAAATAGTATATAATATATATAAAAAAAATTTGATCCTCGAATACCCGTTATAATCCCCAGCATTGACTAACACATGGTCCTGCTAGCTTAATGCCCATCCCTGCCATGCTTTGTACTCTCATGCATTAACTAACAACACAACGGCAGGCATTGAAGTTATATCAATGGATTATGTGAACACTGCCATGGAACGATTACCGAAAGGAGATGTTAGACACCGATTTGCTGTTGACATTGGCAACACATTGAAGATTTGAATTTTGTATGAATTAATGGCATGTAATATGAGGTTTCGTGAGTCTGAATCGTTATTCAATTTTTAGTTTTTAGTCTGTGTTGGTTTGAAGCAGCCTCTAGTTTTTGCACCGGTCGTGCACCCGTTGCTAGGATACTGATGTTTTATTTTTAGAGTGTGTTTGGTATTGCGGTAACTGTTATGGTTGTGGTTTTAAAAAAGTTGGTTTATAAAAAGTACTTTTAGTTGTGGTTGGTTTGAAAAAATAGATGTTTGGTTAAAACTGTGGTTGAAATTGAGGTTGAAGAAAAAGTAGTTTAATGTGTTTGGTTAAAAATATTTTTGAAATTGAGGTTATAAAATAATTTTAAAAAATATAAATTAATATTGATGGTTTTTAATTTAAATATTATGGATTTAACTATTGCGGTAACATTATGAAATAAATCATATTTTATATATAAAAAATTTATTGTTCTATTAAACTATCTACAATTCCATTACGTACAAAATTTATCTGACAATAACAACAGTTTCCATAATTTTTTAGCGTGTAATAAAATTAGATAAAATATTATCATGTATAAAATTCACGCTAAACTAATTTTTTTAAAAAAACTTAACACACTAAAAATAAAAAATGAACAGTGCAATTTCTTGCACTGTTCAATGAACAGTGCAATCACGTGAACAGTGCAAAAAAAGCAAGCAATTCTTGCTTTGTAAATACTGCGTTTCCAATGCAGAAAAAGGTAGGACCCAATGAATAGTATATTGCTTTTTTTTTTAACCAAACGGCTGCAACTGCGTTTTAAAAAAAACGCAGCCGCAGCCACAGAGCCAAACGGGCTCTTAACCCGATTGAGTTTGAAAACAAATCAATTCAGAGGAGTGTATATTTAGAAGTGTGGTTATAATTATTTTTTAAAGTGTTTTTTATTCGAAAATGTTTTAAAATAATATCTTTTTTATTTTTTAAAAATTATTTTTGATTTCAACATCTCAAAAATGATTTAAAAATATTAAAAAATAATATTTTAAAATAAAAAAATAAAAAAAATTTAAATTTTTTCAAAAATATTTTTAAAATATAAAAAAGACACGAATTACTTTATCGATTTTGGTCAAATTTCTTTTTTTTTTTTAAAAAAATCAAAACACCAGTGCTATGCGCTGTGTTAAAGTGCCACGTAAGTGAATTAATTATTAAAAGTGAGCTTAATTAGTACGGAAAAGACAACCATTTTCCCTAAACCTTCTCGAAGTTTTCTCCATGAATATGAATATCTTTGTTTTGTTGTTTCTTTCTCGCTCCAGCCCACCCAGGTCAGTGTATTTTTTTATTGTTAATTTAATAAATCTTCATAATTTGAAGAATTGCTAGCTATATATGATATATCCACTTCTGATGAAAAACTTACATGGTAATTAAATATTAGATATTATAGCAAACTAATATTTAGGCCAGGCCCAACTTATAGGGTTACTTTGAGCCCTTATTACTTGGGCTAGGCCTAAACAGTAAGGTTACTTTGAGCCCATACCACTTGAAACATGCTCAAATGGAAGGTTTGTACCAACGTAGTGTTAAAATCTAATCCAATTAATAATGTACAATAATAATATCACCACGATTTTTTTCTTTTATTATCAATCAATCCCTACCTTCACATTGTCAGTTTCAATTTATTTGAGAACTCGACCAGTTTTCACTTCTTTATATTAGAATTGAAATATGATATATATACAAATTAAAAATCAATTATTAAATTAAAAACAAACAAAAAATTAACAAATAAAAGAACTAAAAAACAGCAATCAAAACTCAAAAGTCTAAATTTGTAATAACCAAAAAAATAATAATCAAGTGTATTTACGGGTAGGAGGAGAAATGAAGGAAGGAAAAAAGGATAGGGTTGTTAATGATACACCAATCAGATTTTGAGCATCTACACTACATACAATGAAAGAAAAGACAACGAAGAATAATTTGAGATGGCGGATGATCTTTTTTGACAGCTGGAAACCACTACACGTTATCCAAAGCGTGCAATGGTTCTAACACGGTGGTGCATGCACATATCAGTAGCTTTTTAAACAAAAAATTATTATTTTAATGGAAAATTACATAACTACCCTCAACCAACCTTAAAATTAACAAAAATAATGAGGTTAAAATATCAAAATACCACTGACAACAATGAATTAAATGTCTTATATTCAAGAGTATATGTGTAATGTTATTATGTGTGTGTATATATATATAAATATTTAAATACCCCTACTTGTTACCATTTATTTTTTTTGTTTGTAGAAGTATTTTGATTTTTTTACTGTTTAAAAAATATTAAAATGATAAAAATATCCCAAACAAATTAATAATGACTTATAAATCCTTTAAAAATATCAAAATAATATCACCATACTATAGTGATGAACGTAGAAATACGAGGAGGGAGCTTCGACGAATCTCCCGCACCTTATATTTGTTTTACATACTGACTGTTTTCTCAAGGAAATTGACCAGCTCATGGACGAGAGCGACTTCTCTCTTTAATGGTACTTAGCTCACCCAGTATATCATCCCTTGTAAAACAGAGAAGAAAAAATATTTGCCTTGTATTATTGAATGATACTCCGCCGTTTATATACAAGTATTTCCCTACAATTGTGCTACGCTATATTAGGAATGTGAATTACAATAAGAATAGTATAGTTGACAGAACAGGTCTATATATTTCTTTCCTAAACCATTACGTAATCTTTAGGATATTCATTAATCCTTTCTTAACACTCCCCCTCAAGATGGAGAATGAATGTCGAGAACTTCCAACTTGCGAATCATGGTAGAGAAAATCTCCTTTCCCAATGGCTTGGTGAAGACATCCGCAAATTAATCAGCCAAAACAATGAATTTGGTTATGATGGATCCATCCTGTATTTTATCTCGAATAAAATGACAATCCATTTCTATATGCCTGGTTCTCTCATGAAAAACTGGATTAGCCGCTATATGAAAAGCTGCTTTGTTGTCACAATGTAGCAATGCAGGTTTCGGATGCAATATCCGTAAGTCTTTTAACAATGAACATAACCATGACAACTCATAGCATGTACTTGTCATGGCTCGATATTCGGTTTCTGCTAAGAAGAGTGATATTGTTTTCTGTCTTTTTGTTTGCCAAGAAATAAGTGAAGATCCCAAGAAAACACAAGAACCTGTAGTGGATCTCCGAGTCATTGGGCAACCATCCCAATCTGAATCACAAAAAGCCCGCAGAGATAAATCATTTTGAGAAGAGAAGAACAAACCCTGTCCTGGTGCACCTTTCAGATAACGCAACACACGCAAGGCAGCTTCCATGTGTGGTTTGCGTGGTGCATGCATAAATCGACTTAGCACATGTACAAAATACATGATATCTGGTCGGGTAATAGTCAAGTAAATTAGACGACCAACAAGTCGCCTATACTGAGATGGATCTTTATGTAAATCATTTGCATCTGAGAGTTTTGTGTTTTGTTCCATAGGAAAGCTCACAGGTTTAACACCCAAAATCCCACCATCCTTCAGAATTTCCAAAGTGTACTTTCGTTGTGAGATAGCAATACCTTTTTGTGATCGAGAGACCTCAATTCCCAGAAAATATTTCAAATTGCCCAAATCTTTAATTCGAAAATGACTATGCAGAAATCTCTTAAGAGTGTATATAGCCTTGAGGTCATTACCTGTGATCAGAATGTCATCAACATATATCAACAATGCAGAAAAGGATTTACCATTACGACAAGTGAATAATGAATAATCCGCTTTAGACTGAACATACCCGACAGCTTGAATAGCTGCAGAGAATTTAACAAACTATTGACGAGAAGCTTGCTTTAATCCATACAACGACTTGTTGAGGCGACATACCAAACTCTCCCCTTGTCGCCAAAGACCAGGAGGTGGACACATATAAATTTCTTCATGAAGATCACCATGAAGAAAAGCATTGTGAACATCTAACTGGTGAAGGGACCAATTCAGTGCTGCTGCCAGAGCCAACAAACAACGGACAATGATCATTTTAGCAGTAAGAGAGAAAGTGTCATGGAAGTCGATACCTTCTAGCTGTGTGTAACCCTTTTGCCACCAACCGGGCTTTGTGACGTTCAATGGTACCATCTGAATGGTGAAGGGACCAATTCAGTGCTACTGCCAGAGCCAACAAACAACGGACAATGATCATTTTAGCAGTAAGAGAGAAAGTGTCATGGAAGTCGATACCTTCTAGCTGTGTGTAACCCTTTTGCCACCAACCGGGCTTTGTGACGTTCAATGGTACCATCTGAATGGTGTTTGATTTTGTAGATCCAGCGGCATCTAATAGGTGTTTTGCCAGGAGGGAGATAAGTGAGGGACCAAGTGTTATTAGCTTCCAATGCTGCCAATTCAGATTGCATGGTAGCTTGCCACCGTGGAAGGGAAGCAGCTTCGGTGTAAGATCGGGGCTCAATGTCCTGACTAATGGTGGCAATATAGGAGCAAAGCTGTGGTGAGTAGCGATGGTAAGAGAGAAAATTACAAAGAGGATAGCGTGTATCTTTTAATGAACCAGACGAGGAAGCCAACGATGGTTTGGGAGACGTTACTTGGTTGCAGATGTAATCACGTAAAACAGGAGGAGGGCTGTGATGGCGCTGGGAACGGCGCAAGGGCTGCACATGAATTAGAGGAGGAGGTGACTAGGTGATATTGCTGGGAACCGAAGGAGCAAAAATTCAGAGGAACTGGAGTAGGGGACGCAAAATTGGAGATGAGGAAGTCTGCAGCAGGAGCATTAGGTATGGAAAGATGCAGGACAGGGGAAGGAGCGGCAGAATCAGGGGTTAATGCATGAGGTGCAGGAATGGGTGGAAATGATTTGTAAGGGGAAATGTGTTCGTGGAAGACAACATCACCGCTAGTGAAAAATTTATGGGTGCTAAGGTTGTATAGCTTGTAAGCTTTTTGGCCGACCGGGAAACCGAGAAAAACATAACGTGTGGCTCTAGGAGCAAATTTGTGGGCGGCATGCACTTTGGTGGCATATGCAAAACAACCAAAAATTTTAAGATGTGAGTAGGTGGGGACCTTGCCATAAAGTCTCTCAAAAGGGGTTTGGTGAGAAAGAAGCGGTGTAAGTAAACGATTAATTAAATGCACAGCGGTAAGAACACATTCTGCCAAAAAATGCAAAGGGAGATGAGCTTGAAAACAAAGGGCACGTGCAAACTCAGGAATATGACAATGTTTACGCTCTACAACCTTATTTTGTTGAGGTGTATAAATGTAAGAGTGTTGATAAGTTGTGCCATGTTGGTGAAAAAAATTCCGCATGGAAAAAAATTCCCCTCCATTATCAACGCGAATATTTGCGATGGATGCATTGAATTGTGTTTTGACAAAGGAAAAAATATTTGTGAGTAAATTTTGTGTTTCATGTTTGTGATGCATAAAGAATACCCACGTAAATCTAGAATAATCATCCATGATTGTTAAAAAATATTTAGCACCGGACAGGGAAGGAATTTTATAAGGGCCCCAAATATCACAATGAATTAATTCAAACGGTCCAATAGATGAAATTGAACTAGCAGAAAAAGAAAGTCGATATTATTTTGAAAGAGCACAAATATCACATGCATCATTGAGTTTGAAAGGGAAATTGAGTAAATTGTAGGCCATAAAATTTAATCGAGAGGAAGATAAATGCCCTAATCGGCGATGCCACAATTCGGTGGAGGAGATGACATGAGAACAAAATGATTTGGTAGCAATTGCAGCAGAGGATTGGAATTTTAGTGTCAGTGTTGGTGATGCTAAGGCAACCAAGTAATAAAGTCCGCCTCGTTGTTTACCCAAACCAATCGTCGTCTTCGTCGCCAAGTCCTGTAAAATACACCAATAGGGAAAGAATGTTATTGAACAATTTAGACCTCTTGTAACTCGACTTATAGACATCAAATTCACTTTAAAGGACGGCACACCAAGCACATTTTTTTTGAGAGAAAAAGCAGAATTTAAAGGCAAAGTCCCGATAGAAGTAATTGGAGCCTGTTCTCTACTAGGCATAATAACCGGTGGTAAAATAGAATTCTGAGGACTATTGACAAGCAAGTTTGGAGAAGTAATGTGATCGGTTGCACCATTGTCAAGAATCAACCGAGGTAGTCTGTATGGTGCTTACAACAAACCTGGAGAAGTAACAACAACATTGGCCTGAGGTTGAGGGGATTGATCTGTCCCATTGTTGTTCATAATAGACAATATTTGTTGAAACTGTAAATCAGAGAAGCCATTCATGACTGACTGCATCTCTTGCCTTGTGGGACTTTCCTTAACATAATTGGCTGAAGGATGAGCAGACTTGTTGTAAGGAGGACGACTGCCTTGACGGTTGAAACGGTTGGCTTTATGTTTCGGATGACCTAGTTGGTAACCATGCAGTTTCCAATATGTATCTCGTACGTGATGATTATTATCACAGTATGAGCAATGCAGTGGCTTACGATTAAAAGTGTTGGAGCGAGAAGAAGCGCCCTGTCCTGACCGAACTGCTAGAGCTGTGAGGGCATCTCGTTGGACTGCCAGGGCTGCAGTTTCTGCTGTCTCCTGTGTATCATTTAAGCTGTGTTGCTTCTCTTCTTGAATAATAGAGGAATATGCTTGGCGAACATCAGGCAGAGGATTTAGCAATAGGATCTGTCCTCTAATTTCCTTATAAGAGTCATTAAGTCCCATGAGGAACTGCATCAACTGTCTTCTCTTATGATCTGCTCCACAGGAACAAACAATGCTGCTATAGGAACCTAATTCATCCCACAATCCTTTCAGCGTTGTGTAGTATGCCGCAACAGTTATCTGCGCCTGAGAAGTACAAGCAATGTCCCTCTCAATCTGAAAGATACGAGGGGTATTGCTCTGAGAAAAGCGATCTCGAAGGTCCTCCCAAACCTCCTGTGCTGTAGTTGAATATATAACACTGTTTGCAAGTTCTAGCGTAATTGAATTGAGAATCTATGATAGAATCATGTCATTGCATCTCTTCCATGAAGCATAATCATCTGGTTGGCTCTTGGCAGATGGTATCTATACTGTTCCATCTATAAATCCCAACTTATTTTTAGCGTTCAAAGAAATCGTCATAGATTTGCACCAGGTAGAATAATTATCGCCGTTGAGAGGCTTAGAAACCAGCACCAATCCTGGATGATCAAAATGTTAGAGAAAAAAAGGATTGAAGGCATTGTTCTTACCTTCCTTGGAAGATTGTTCGTGCTCCATAATACTGGAGAATTGGCAGGGAAAATTTGAGCAAGAAAAACGGCAAAGAGCTAGGTTACCCGTTCCAATACTATGTAAAACAGAGAAGAGAAAATATTTGTCTTGTATTATTGAATGATACTCTGCCGCTTATATACAAATATTTTCCTATAATTGTGCTACGCTGTATTAGAAATATAAATTACAATAGAAATAATATGGTTCACAGAATAGATATACATATTTCTTTCCTAAACCATTACCTAATCTTTAGGATATTCATTGATACTTTCTTAACATCCCTGCCCATTGTACGCAATAGCAGACCAGCCGCCATTATAAATGGGTGGCACTATGCACGCTCTCTCGGCAGTACCAAATAAAGCAAAAAAGAGGGGGGGAAATGGCAGAAAAATCTTACGAGGAAGAACATCCTACCAAGGCTTTTGGATGGGCAGCCAGAGACCAATCCGGGGTCCTCTCTCCTTTCAAATTCTCCAGGAGGTTATTCCCTCTCCTCTATCTTGTTGCTACTTTATATAATTATGGGTTTTTTTTTTCTTTGCTCGGTTTAATTAGACCCATTTTCTTCTTTTTTTTTAATCATCAATAAACTTGCAGTACAGCTGCAGAATGGGCGACATCAGATATGGCAGTCTTTTAGTAAAATAAGTTGATTAAATCACATCTCTGTAGTTATATGTCTTCTAAGTAATATTTTGGTCGGTGATGGCGATCTGATTAATCTTCTTACCTTTTAATATCTCTGATTTTCATTTGCGGTCAATGCTAAGCAAAAATCCTCTTGCAACAGGTCACCAGGAGAGAAGGATGTGAGATTGAAGGTGCTGTTTTGTGGAATATGTCACACAGACCTTCATATGGCCAAGAATGAGTGGGGTATTTCCACGTACCCTCTAGTTCCTGGGTATGAACATACTGCAAGAGAAATCTTTTAACCTCTTCTGTATCTTGACTTTCATTTTAAACATTTTTCCTTTAGTTTTTGCTTGCACCAACATTTTCTGTTCTGAGTTTCAACCTTCACGCTTTCTGATTCCTCCATTTTTTCCCTTTAAAATTGCAACTATGATTTGGATCTCTTTTTCTTTTTTGACTCAAAAGCAATCAAATTTCAAGTATTCCTTTAACCACAGCACCCACCCCCCCCCCCCCCCCCCGCGGCCTTCTCCCCTCTTTGTTACGATCTTTATCTTGATCAATTGTTGTGGGAGGAACATGGTAATTTTGTAAATTAATTGAAAATTCTCTTTCTTGATTAATTTATCGCCACTAATCTATTGAAATTGCCTAAAATAATAATCATATATTTACTAATTTAGGGATTTGGTAGGTTTGATTTTTATTATATTACAACATGATAATATTTTTTGTGTATATAAACATTGCGAACAA
>Ga0325411_1007471_pt1 | contig 11924 bp, 6 predicted proteins | sample PopdelMetagenome_13_FD_206181 | JGI IMG/M metagenome (GOLD analysis project Ga0325411, IMG submission 206181) | Populus deltoides microbial communities from Bellville, Georgia, United States - Xylem-PdIQD-R4 | ecosystem: Host-associated > Plants > Phyllosphere > Stem > Wood/Secondary xylem...
TATTATCATAATTTTAAAACTCAATTCGAAGGTTGATTCAGGACAAGGTCCGAGACATGAGTGAAGTTAACTATTAACCCGGGTCAATATAAGAACAAAAATAATTATTATCATATATTTAAAACCCGACTCGAGGGTCAACCCAGGGTAAGATCTAGGTTATGTTGTAGGAGGATCAACTTGAGTTGACTCGGTTCAACATAATATAAAAGTGATTATTATCATAGTTTTAAAATTTGATTCGAGGATCAATTTAAGATAAGGCCTCAATCACGAATTAAAATGGTCAATACAAAAATAAAAAAATATAAATAAAAATAATTATTATCATAATATTAAAATCTAACTTGAGTGTCGGTCCTAGACAAAGTTCAGATAATAAGTCGAGATAATCACCTCAACTAACTCAAAATTTTATTATTTTTTTCAGACGCACACCCCTTCCATCTAAAACTTTTACCTCGAACCAAACACTACCCAAGGGCGGCTGCATTCCCTTTATTTCAAGATGCAGATATTCATGAAAACTCTATCTGTGTCTCCTTTTGTTGCTATCTATTAATTTATTGGGAGCTTTATTGACAAAATAAAATAAAAATTCTATGCATTTATCACGTATGACAGGCGAGAGATCAACAGATTTTATGTTTGGTGAATTAATTATGTACCCATTGTTGTTTGTATTTTTAGCTCTATTTTTTTTTCTTTTTTTTTCCTTAATTGATACACTTAATGAGTCTCGAAATAAAACAATGAGATAATTATCTTTTATTTTTAATATTTACCATTTTTTTAAGGATTGAAATTTGAGATCTAATAAAAATTATATATGTTAATCATTAGAATAAAATAATATCCGGTGTTTGAAATTGCAGTTAGATTATACTTTTAAAAAATTTAATTTTTTTAAGTTTCAAATTATTTTTTATATATTTTTGAATCGTTCTGATGTGTTGATATAAAAAATAAATTTTAAAAAATATAAAATATTGTTTTAATGTATTTTTAAACGATGAAAAACAATCCCTACCACACTCTCAGACATCCACTTTTAAATCTATTTTTTTTATAACATATTATTAACTTCTAAATTTCTATACTTTTTTAGATTGGAATCCATTACTTACCTTCCCTTCCAAGTCAAATATCAAAAAGCAATTGAGCAAGTATTATTACTTTTATTTTTTTCTCTTAATTGATACACTTAATAAGTCTCCAAAATAAAACAATGAGATATTTATTTTTTATCTTTAACATTTACCATTTTTGTAAGGATTGAAATTTAATATTCAGTGTTTGGAATTGCGACTGGATTATAATTTTGAAAAATTCTAATTTTCTTAATCTTCAAATTATTTTTTATATATTTTTGAATCGTTCTGATGTACTAATATAAATAAATAAATTTTAAAAATAAAAAAATATTTTTTTGATGCATTTCTAAACGATAAAAAACATCCACCACACTCTCGACACATATTTTTAATTTATTCCCTTTATAACATATTATTAACTTCTAAATTTCTATACTTTTTTAGATTGGAATCCATCACCTACCTTCCCTTCCAAGTCAAATATCAAAAAGCAATTGAATAAGTATTGTTACTTCTATAATTTCTCCTCATTACATTTTCTAAATTATTTTCCTCAATTATTAAGTCAAAATCTACATCAATTTGCAAGAAAGCCTCATGGTCTTGAATTTAGACACGTTAATATTTGGATCTAAATTAATTATTTTTTTTAATATTTGGGTAATTAAGAGTAAAGTATAATGAGCAATCCAAAGCATAAATCAAGTGCAGACTAAAGTGCCTGACAAGCAAAGAATACTTTATTAAGTGAAAGCCAACAAAGATTTGTTTGGATTTAATTGTTGGAAAAGCAAAGCAAGTAGCCATCATTTGCAGCAAAGCAAAGCTGTGGTGATGTACATTTTAGAGCCGTGTTCTCTCTTTAATCTGGACTGTTGATCGTTTTGATCAGGCAGTCACTTTTACGATGAAAAAGCAGAGCTAGCACGAAAGTGAGGGCTCACTCACTTTTACGATGAAAAAGCGTTCAAACCTCCCATTAATTTCAGTTGTTGGTAGCAAAAACCTCCCAGGCTCACCCCATACCTTGATTATCTATCTCCAAGGGCTAATTCTGATGGCACCCGCAATGATCACTTGCCTAGGAGGCCGTTTAGTCTATACCATTAAAAAATTAATTCAATTTAATAACTTAAATTATTAAATAAAATTTTAAAATATAATTTATATTATTTTTTAATATATTCTCTCAAGTAAAAGCCCTTTAAATTTCAAACTTGTACATGTTCATATTACATTATATTTAATTTTTATCAAATAAATATGAATGTTGAAATTCAAACTCATAACCGCTTGATCATCAATACTCTGATACTATGTCAAAGAACTAATTCGACTCAATAATTTAAACTATTAAATAAAATCTATAATTATATAGTGTTCTCTAGCTCATACTTTTATTTTTTTTTGTCGGATCATCTATCATAGCTATAATTCCCCTTTCCAATGCTTCTTCACTACCCATCAGCTCAGACGCACGATCTCGACGTTCTTCGGATGTTTCTGGAGAGAGCAGCTGGAGCGGGAAAGAACCTACAAAACAATATCAACATGGTTCTCTTCGAAGTGTTGTCCTCTGTTATCTCCAAGGCTTCAAGCCAAATAATGCATTCTTGAGATGTTAAAACCCGAGGTAAACAAAATGTGGCGATGAGATGTCATTCGAAGAACCAATTTTTACCCCTCCAGGCCTTGGGTTTTCTCGGAGGAGCCATTTACCATTGAAGGTGGCCAAGGTCATAACTTTTTTATGCAAGGAACAGTAAGGAATTGGAGGAGGTTCTTACATGCCATCATATCGATTTAATGCAATAATTATCAGTTAGAACTGCTATCCATCAACAATGACAGGTTCTATATTTGATGAAGTTGATAAAAACAAAACAGTTAGGTGATTGGAGAGCACAGACATGACATATATATTTTACGAGGTGGTTCCTAGTCCTATGTCTATGAAAAAATGTCCATTTGAGATATAATAAAGAATTAAAATATATATAAATGAACTCTTATACAATCATATACTTTTAAATAATTTAAAAGACTTTGATATTCATTGATCTGCCATAAAAGATGGATTTATTGCTTAAATTCTTATTGATTAAAATTTAATTATATTAACATATTGGTAAACCATATATCATAATTATAGCACTAATTTTTTAAATTACATCTAAAAATCATACATGTGAAAAAAAAAAGAAAGAAAATTGTACACTTACCATAAAAAAGTGGATGAGATGTTCACTTTTAGGGCATTAAAAAAGAAAGCTATAGTTTTCTATATAAAGGAAATAAATAGCTTGTATAAAAGAAATAGCTATAGTTTTCTATATAAAAGAAATATATAGGGCATTAAATCAAGCTTTATTTAGCACCGAGTTGCTGAGATACATGTCCAGTGTGAAAAAAAAAGGAAAAAAAGAAAAGAGAGAATGGGAAAAAGACCTTGATAATTTACAATTGTAAATAGGTGACATCTATTATTTGCCTGCAGAAATAGAAGGGTCAAGTACGGTCCTGGTAGGACTATGTCACATGGATGATGCTGAGATGAATGGGGTTTTAGAACGACTGCAAATTGTACATTATTTTGCTTAGCTTGCAATGGCTTTGCCAGCGTCACTGAACCTTTTGTATAAAACTATGTGGATTTATCTCCTACAGTATCTCCACGTCTCTACATATCATGGAACAACCTCCTTATCTGATCAACGTTTGCTGGCATCAATGTGACTGGGCAGCGGTTATACTGCAGCAATGAAATAAAATGGCATCATGGAATAAGTATATTTTGGCCAAGTAGGGCAGGAGAATTGAAAGGAAAACCAAGCTTGAAGCAGAAATATGGATATTGATAGAGAATGGAACTAGATTCCTTACCTGGGATAAATATTTGAATATGCAAGCATAACAGAAAACAAATCCTGAGATTGTAACAACCGAAGGGTTTGCACGCTTTTGGGAGCACAATGGGCAGATTGTTCTATCGGGTGGCAGTGGAATCCCCTCTTTGGCAACCTGTTTAATAATAAGGAGACCATTATGTATCTTTGAACCTTTTGGATTTTCACGTCTGACAGAACCTAATATAAGATCATGAAGAGCTGAAAAATATTTGATAATTGTTGAAATTTGACATGCGAGAGACAGTGACATGAAAAGTAATGATTAAACTTCATTATCAACAGCATGGCATGATATATTTTTCCATCATCTCTATCATTAAAACACCATAGCTTTATTGACCAAATAAAAAATATAGGTGCTCATGCATAATTTTCTATTATTTAAAGTAGATGCTTCCATGGATTTACATAGGAAAAGGAAACCATTACTATAACACGAGTATGTGTGAGTTCGTTTGCACGAGAATGAGAGAGTGGGGGGGTACCCCGCTATGAAATCCAAGACTGAAAAGCTCCTTTCTCACCTTCGGGGCTGGAGGTGGTGGGGGTGGGGGATACACTGTTGGAGCTGACATTCTCTCCTCAGCAGATTGGTACCACCACTCCATCATCTGCGTGGTTCACACTAACAAAAAGTTAATGCCAGTCTATAGTTATTGTAAAGAGCAAAGATGTAAAAAGAAAAATGAAAATTAATGCATGAAAAACATAAATAGGACCATCAAATCATTGCTATTGCATGAAGTCTGCTATCTCGACATTAAAATGAACATGATATAACAAGATATAAGTTAGTTCTGAGAGGTTAGGGTCTCAAGACAAGTAAAGGCCTGGAAATGAGTACAGTGGAACTTTAGGGAGTGTCAGATTTGATACTGTCCAGCTGAAATAGGTTAGATGCCAAAAACATTTTACCATTATTTTGTAAAAAGAAATCAGTTCACATTTGGTTATAAAGGTATAACTTTTTTGAAACAGAAAGCACTGTTCAGCAAAGGATAGTAAAAACCTGCAACTGTAAAGGATCACTGGTAATGTTGATTGGGAAGGGGAAGAGAATTGAGCATTGCTAGCATTAGAAACAATGACAACAAGAACAACATGACATCTACAAGTAGCTACAGTTTTTGCAGACAATATTACTTGATAATGGACAACTCCCCAAGCAGGTAAACCACACTCACTTTAAAGATGAACACTGCTGCAATTAAGCCAGTTTGTGCATAGTCAAGCATTGTATATGCGCAGCTTAGCAATGCTCCTTGTAACGTCTGCACATTTATGATGGTATGTCAATATTCTACAGTGGAAAACAGCTATACAACTATATTGTCAATTTCTGCAAACAAATACTGAATAGCAAAAGGTTCCACATCAAGTTACTCAAGCAACTAAATAATTTTAATTATTATACCTTCAACCATGGGGGGCCATGAAGTCTCTCGCGTTCATTGCTTCGTATCTTTGAAATTCTAGAAGTAGTGTCCATCTACCTTGACATCAAAACAATTGGACAGAGCACTAAGATATGTATCATTTGTTAAGGTTTCTCAAAGGACAATAAAATAGCAGCAAGCACTATATTTGAATATTTGTATTTCTGAATTTATGTATTTCTGAATACTTATTGATAAAAATACAAGTGTAAATTCTCTATTCTATTCAAATCTAGTACCAGCTCTTGCCCTGTAGCTCGACAAACATGAATCCCAAGTGCATGTAGTCCTAACGAATAGAACCCAGTAGCATCCAGCAAATATAAGAGCTGATAAGCAAATGACATTCCTGCATTGCAACACTTCAGATCAGATTGGACATTTTGACAAACACAAACTATTTCCAACCAAACATGAAGACAGAAACCAGTTTGGCACACAACAGCATGCTACAAAAGTTTCAGAATAATGATCAGGATACTGCATTGTAATATTCTAGATTAGATTAAAAAAGGCTGTATTGTTGGTCCAGAGCGTTGCTTGGGGTTCAGTAAGTAGCTAAGGGAAATGATTTTCTAATTTACCAGTAAAATATAGAACAACTTCAGTACCCAATACTGGAAACATGTCACAAATTTGTCAGAAGATACCCTAATTGGATTGCTGAACATTAGAATTCCCTCACAATACACAAAAAGTTACAACGGCATTCGTGCTTCTAAAATTATTTAGTATCTATACATAAAGGAGCATAAGGAAATATGTTGAATGTTATTGCAATAGATGAAACTTGAATACAACTTCTTCATGATTGACGTTTATGTTCCATGAAGAATACAGACATGTAAACTTTACATCATCATGTTATGAATTAACTCATCCCAACTTTCCTCAATTGCAAGCTCTTACATTTGACTTGAAAGACTAGATTAACAAGTACTATTCGAATGAGGACAAAATGAAAACTTTACCTTCATTACTAGCATGCAGCCATGGGTAGCAAACAAACAAAATTTTCTGAATTTTCTTCATCAAACGTGCTCTAATTGTTGTTTCTCTAGAAACAAGAGAAGCCTCCCCTCCACTAAAATATTCAGCATCTTCAACTGTTTCATCACCATTTCCCCACAAACTTGCTTGAAGCCTGGCTTCCCTTTCTTTGTTATATATTGAATACAATTTTGACTTAAAATAAGGCAACACAACCTAGCAAGATGCATAAAAAAAGTCATTAACTTACATCATAATGGTTTGAAAGTAATTAACTTATTATGATACCATTTATATAGAGTGAAACTAGGTAACAGTTACTGTTTATAAACTTGCTTTAACTACCCTTCACAATGTTATGAGGAAAACAACTTCAGGGAAGAAAAATATATCAGCTAAAGGAAGGAGGGGATGGTACCAAAAATACAACTGAAAGAATTCTTTGGTGCTTTTCTAACCCTGAGTGCTGAATTCCATCCCCTGAGTTTGGACGCACATCTTCCTTCTTTACTCTTATCTTCACCGTCCTTCTTCGCAATCCATATAGGGATTCAGAAAAAGAAGCATCTGAAGAGGAATATACATACAAATTAATGAGCCCTATGCAACAAGTAAGGAACAACCTTAGTAGCCCAACTTAAACAAACAGCATGCTCAAATTTAGAGACACAGCGCAGCAATTTAAGAAACAAAATTAAATCAAACCATCACCACAACCGTACCCAGCAAAGCCTTATTAACAGCTCTCACACAACCAACCAACCATCACCACCACCATGTACCCAACAAAGCCTTATTAACAGCTTTCACACAACCAATCCTCCAACATCAATTTGGAAACATCCCCGATCCCATTTTCTAACCAAATGAGGATTAACCTAATCATCTATTCTTGAAAAAAAAATGAATATCTCTAATATTTACTTTCTATATCACCAAGAGAGGTTATAAACTCCAACTAATTCAGGGAGGGACAAACAATGGGATTAAGCAAGTTACCTGACTCACAGAGCACATAACATGTCAAGGGGAAGGAAATAAGTTTAGTTCTTGATGCATGGGGACACAAAAGACAAATCGTCATCGTGTGTTGCAGGGGTTCAATATTAAATGTATGACAAAAAATCAAATAGATAAGAACAAAAAAGGAATCAGTTAATGACACAAAACATGAGCATATAAACTAGAAGGATAGAATCTCCAATCAAATAAGAAACAAGAGAAAACACAATCGATCACCCACTCACTTGGTAGTAGCAATGGCAACAACATAAGCCAAAGTTAATGTGAGTATGCAGTTAAATTTATTTATATAAAAAAATGCAAATGGAATTATCAAAGAAACAGCAAGGCCATAGAAAGACGAAATTAAACCTGTAGTCCGCAAGCTATGAGTCTCAAGGACCAACATAAGCAATGAAAAGAATTCATCTTCATGGTCCAACACCTTATGCAGAAATGGTCTTCTTAATGCCAATACCTTCAAGACGACAAATCCACAATATTCAATAATGCAAATATTCAAAGGAAACATAAGCACAAGCCAACCTTTTGAATAAAAGTAAGTCAAGTAATTGCATCTTACCAAGAACATAAAAAAAAACATTTAAAAAAAGAGACTTGATTAACACATGAAATTGACAAACTCAAACAAAAATGAGAGAATTAAGAGAAACCCAGATGAAAATCTCATGTGGGTCACAAAAATATCAGCTTCCCATCCCTTAAAAACTTGAAAAATTAAGTGGGCAAACAATTATATGCAAAACGAGAGATGTGGACATGTAGGTATGTATAAGTATGGGCAAACAATTACACCGATGGAGTAGGTGAGGGCAGCACGGAGACTGGCAGGGAGTTGTTGAGCAGCAGCCATCTCGAAGAAGGTGGGACGAGTCCCTTGTCCTCCTACTTGAAACAACATCTTCTTCTTCCTTTCTTTCTTGCTTGCTTTTCAAATTTCTCAGTTCGGGTTTCCTGAGGTTTTATATCAAGAAGTATTTTGGACTCTGCAGTTCTTATCTTCACTTTGGGCTAGCATATGATTAGATAGGTTGTTGGCGTGTTGTCGTTACTGCAGAAATTTTTTAGAAACGTGCTGTTTTTAATTGTGAGATAATTAAAAACAACGTTTTCTAAGTATGTAATTAAAAACTGGTAACATTTAAAAGCATACAAGTAAATAAATAATATGTAAAAAATTTACTTAAATGGTTATAAGAATTAAACTATAAAATATAAAGCCACATCAATTTAATATAAATAACTTAAAATAAAAAATAATATGATAAACAAAAAAAATATAAAAAGTTAGCAACTAGTAGTATATAAAAAATAATAAATGCTTGTTAATTTTTTAGTATTATAAAGACTTGAATAATTTATTTAAGTGTTTGTAAAAATATTTTATATATCTATTTATGTATTTATTTATTTATTATTATTATTATTATTATTACTATATCTTGAAGGTAAGTCTTTCAAATTAAATATATTATTATAAAGAAAGAATAATATTGTTTTAATATTTATAAATATGAGATTTTAAAAAACAAACTTGAATGGCTCAGTCAACTCGTGTCACATTAATTTATCATAAATATATTATTTATGTAATTAAATATTATAAAGTAAATTGATAGTGGAAGGGAGAACACCTGTGTTTTTTCTTTCTTTCTTTCTCAATATAGCATATAGTTTAGTGCATATTCATTCATTTAATACAAAACTATTAATGAAATCGTTTTATTATATCTTTCTCTTATATTGAGTAAATATTGCTTCATATTTGATAATTCATTTGTTATCTAAAATAATATTGTTTTTATTTTTTTTTATAAAAAATGTTAAATATTAGGAAATATAACAAGAACAACTTCAAGATCATGATTCAACTGACTTATGTGTGTGTATTTAAAAAATTGTCATATAATTGTTTTTTTATATATTTAGCATTAATCAATTTAAAAAAGATGAGAAACTTGATTTTAGTAGAAATTAACTACTATAAATTACTTAATTTATTTTTATATAATTAAACAAATCTTTAAATGTCACTATGTTTTTAATAATATTTTTGTATAATATCCTCTTTTTCAATAATTACTTTCGTCAAGTTCTTACATCCAAATTTAAAATAATTACATGTATATATTTCAAAAAATCCCATAATTTATACAAAAAATGTAATTTTTATTTTTTTAAAATTGTAATGATTAAATAATTTTGAGATTTTTTACTTCTTAAAGTATTTTAAGCAATTTTTCTGTACACATTTTTGAAACTACATCAAGAGACATTTATCCCGGCGCCGGAGAAACCATAACCAAACCCACACCACCATGAATTCCAGCGATGAAAATTTAAAAAACCATCCCTGAAAATTACCCAGGTAGGTAGGTAGGTATTTCATAAACTCATGAAACAGCATCTTCACTGAATATACATAAATGGGTATCTATACAGTATGCTGTCACTGCTTCTTCCCTGCATGGAACCCTTTATCTTTCCCTTTGATTTCTCTACTTCCAAGAAGAAAAAGAGAGAGTAAAAAAGCTTCTTGTTGTGGAAGACTGATATTCTTAAGAGTATGTATCTATTAATGAATATAAAGTTATTTTATTTTATTGTTTATTAAAGAAGAAATAGTCTTTTTTTTTCCCAGTTTTCTTTATTTAGCCTATATATAGTTTTTTTTATATCTATGTTAAACTTTTTTTTTTTAATTATTTTGATTTCATTATGCAATATTAATGAAACCTTATCTTCTAGGGGTGGTCATTTTCGGTTCGGTTCGGTTTTTATAAAAAAAACAACCAAACCGAATTTTTTAGGGAAAAACCCGGTTCAAACCGGTTTGGCTCGGTTTTTTTCCCGGTTTTTTTTGTTTTGGTTCTATTCGATTTTTTCAGTTTTTTGCTTATAAAACCGAACCGGCCGGTTTTTTCAAAATTTTAATTGGTTTAATTGGTTTTTTTGGGTTCGGTTTTTTCGATTATTTTTTTTCCGGTTTTCTCGATTTAATCGGTTTTTCGGTTTTTTTGCTCACCCCTACTACCTTCTTTTTTATTTTTGTATTTCTTTTTATTTCTTTGGATTGTTTAACATGGTATTAGAGCTAGGTTTTATGAGACGAGACTTAATCTCAAACACAATTTATTCGTATTGGAGTTATGTGATGATAAATTTTTTTAAAGGTAAAAGAATGCGGGGATATGTTAATGGAATTTTTGTGAAACCTAGAAATACTAATGAGGGTTATGCTGCCTTGATAAATGCCTAGGAAGCATACAATACAAAAATTATTATTTGAATTAATTCTGTTGAGCATTCCATAAGTACATAGTTGGTGAAGTATGAGATAACAAAGAAAGTTTAAGATCATCTACAAATGTTATTTACTCAGTCAAATTTTACAAAGCATTATCAATTAGAGAATGATATATGAGCTCTTCACTAGAAGAATATAAGTATTCAGGAGTTTTATTATGCTATGACAGATATTTGAGATCAATTAGCTCTTACATAATCGGTAGAATTAAAGGCATGTGATGCCTATATTGCTCATAGAGAGCAAGAATGATTGATACAATTTTTAACGACACTTTGCAGTGATATTAAGGACTTAGATGTTCAATTTTTCATCGTTCTCCACTTCTTTTTGTTGACTTAGTTGTCAATGAATGAAAAAAAAAATGTCTTCAGTCTTATTTCGAAAAGAAAATTATTTCTACTTCTAGTCCTTCCACCTTCTACGCCACTGTTTAATAATCGGAATAAGCATTATTGTGCTATGGCATTTACTACCAAATAAATTTTTTGGTTACTTGCATATATGAAAGTTTTTTTTCTCATTTCACTTCTATGTATTGTGACAACCAGAGCTCTATTCAGATTACTCACAACTCAGTTTTTCATAAACGAATTAAGTACATTAAGATCGATTGTCATCTTACTCATCATCATCTCAAGTATGACACCATTACTTTGCTGTTTGTTTATTTTTTTGGTAGATTGCAGATTTCTTTATCAAGTTGCATTATATTTTCCACTTTGTTTTCTAGCTGCTTGACTCTCGATGCTTGTAGTTGCTGTATCGTGAGTTTAAAAGGGATATGTTATTTTGTTTTATTGTTTATTAAATGTAAAATAGTCTATGTATTTTCTTTTTAGTTTTCTTTGTTTAACCTATATATAATTGGTTTGTATTTAGATTAAACTTATTTCTTTTGATTATTTTGATTGTATTAGGTTTCCTCATTTCTTATTTTTATATTTCTCTTTATTTCTTCTAATTGTTTAAACGGTATCTACCTGTCTTGCTTTAATACAATATTTTTTTTAATGCTCATCTATCACTTTTTCCAAGTTTCTTTTTTTTAATTGTTTGTTTCATTATTTTACTCTCCAAGGCCTCGAGTTTTGCTTTAACAGTTGTCGTGCTGTCATGTTCTGTAATATACTGTCTTGATAAATCACTTGCCTTTCTCTCTCTT
>Ga0325411_1007473_pt1 | contig 11922 bp, 11 predicted proteins | sample PopdelMetagenome_13_FD_206181 | JGI IMG/M metagenome (GOLD analysis project Ga0325411, IMG submission 206181) | Populus deltoides microbial communities from Bellville, Georgia, United States - Xylem-PdIQD-R4 | ecosystem: Host-associated > Plants > Phyllosphere > Stem > Wood/Secondary xylem...
CCTTTTAGGAAAAATAGTTATTGAAGTACTTAAATGTAAACTGTCGACTCAAGGAAGGACTATTTTGTAAAATAGAGACTAGGGTTTCTTAGCATATAAAAAGAAAGAGAGAAGGAGGCAGCAGCTATCAGAAAAGAGGGAGAGCAGAAGGAGGCAGCAGCTAGTAGAGAATAAACACACATTCTCTCCTCTACAAACCTAAAAATCATGCTCTTTTCATTTTTTAGAAGTAGTTGTTCAACAAACATGCAAGGCTAAACACTTTTTCTTGGTTGCAAGGACATGGAAACCTTCGGATTTCAAGAACTGTGAGATTTATTTTACCTTTTCTTTTCAGTTTATATGATGAATATGTTTGTTCTCCTATGCTTATTTTTCCTATGATTGTTTATTTTAATTACAAGAGCGGACTCTAAGTTATTATTGTAGACAATCTATTGCTAAGTTTATATCAAAACCGGAGTTGTGGTATATGAACTTGTGAAGCAACTGAGTTTAATAATTGTGGCGGATCTACGTTATTAATATTAGGGAGAACATTCAATCAAATCAAACATAGACTGCGGACAGTTATGTTTTCTTGATTAATCAACTTATCTAGTTCTTAAGGCTGCCATTAAATTAAATTAAACCGGACTTGAACTTCCTTGTGGGATCGACCCCTTGTGTTTGAAGCTAGGGTAATTAATTTGTGTGACCGCGACATCGCAACAACCTGAACCTATGAGCTACTAGAGACGATAAAAGGAGAGATCAACAATGAGTTGTAGATCAGCTAGAGAACCTGTTTGAGGTCTGGAACTCACAACAGCAAAGTTTGGAGAGCCTGCGACAGAACCAGGGTTGTCCACAGTAAAAAACCTAGAAAAATACAACTCTAAAGGAGGAGAAGTTGTTCCTGTAAAATGATCATTAGAAAAACAAGCAGATAGTGACATAGGGGTAAGGCTAGGTGGCATTGGGTTGGTGGCAAACATGGTTGGCTGGTGAGTTGTCTGTTTTGGTTGGTTGTTGGTGTGATGGATTGGCAGGGTTGTGGGGTTAAAATTTGAAGAAGGATTCAAGGTTGGCAAGTGTGTAGGCTATATAGGATGGGAGAAGGTGATTGGGTGTTGTGCTATCTATTCAGATTTTGTAAAAGAAAACATAATTTCATGAAAATGAACATGATGGGAGGCATAAACATGTTGAGATGCTAAATCAAGACAGCGATAACCAAGATTAGAGGAATTATAACCTAAGAACACATATGAAGATGAACAAAAATCCAACTTATGAGCATGATATGAACGCAAAAATAAAAAACAAAGACACCTAAAAGTACACAAAAAATCATAATCAAGAGTACGATGAAAGAGACACTAAAACGAAGATTGATTTTGGAGGTCAAGAGTAGGCATGCAATTGATAACATATACTGGCAATTCAAATGCATAATTCCAAAGCCATAACGAAGCACTACATTATCCTATGAGGGTAAGGCCAGTTTTGACAATATACCGATGACGACCCTTAACGATGTCATTTTGCTCATGTGTATGAGGACAAATTAACCCGTGATGAATACCAATAGTCTAGAAGAAATTGTTTAACTCACAATATTCACCACCCCAATTAGTTTGAACAAATTTAATTTTGCATGAAAATTGACGTTCAACAAGCACTTGAAAACGATTGAATGTAGAAAACACATCATATTTTTACAATAAAAGGATAATACCATATATGTTTTAGATGCGCATCGATAAAGATAACAAAGTAACGAAAACCATTAGAGAAAAACATAGGAGCAAGGCACCAAACATCACTAAATATTAAATCAAGTGGGGCAGTAGTTTTGTGACCTATAGGTCTTAACGACAAACGCGATGACTTGCCTAGCGGACAAACTTGACATTGAACAAGAGAGCATGTTGAAGTGCAAGCTATTTTGTTTTTGGAAACTAACAAATTAAAAATATAGGAAGTAGAATGACCCTATCGACGATGCCACAAATCAGCAGTTACAAAGATGCAAAGAGACCAATAAGCTTCAGTGATGGACATGGTAGAAGACTCAGATAGAACATAGAGACCATCGTTACTCTGACCAGAAAGGAACACTTTTTTAGTGGTGAGATCCTTTTTCATAAAACACAGATGTATGAAATTCAAAATAAACATTATTATCATCATAAAATTTCTGAATAGAAAGCAATGGTTTAGTAATATAAGGAACATGAAGAACATTAGATAATGTAAAGGCGCATTTTAGAGAACATAACATGGTATGTCCAATATGGCATATGGAAAGGCCCTTATTGTCACCAACATGCAAATAATCATTATCAAGATAGGGTGAAAAATTGGTCAAAGTTGTAAGATCAGGCATAATGTATTGGTTTGCACCAGTGTCTGGGAACTAAGTAGGGGCAAAAACAATACCAATAACAAGATGGGCAGAGGGCTATTGTTCACTGCTGTGAAACTGGGCACATTGAAGGGCTGTGTGGCCAAAGGAGAAGTAGAGCTGACACTTGATGTCATTACACCATTAAATAGTATTACCGACGGATTCAATATTACCAATGACCTCATCGATGGAATAAGTTCATCGGAATACTGATCGTCGATAATTCCGTGTTTTGTCGCTGATTCAATACCACCGACGATCTTACAAACGGTGAAGCGCATCAAAAAACAATTCCCGCAAGAACTTTATAGACGGAATAATTCTGTCTGTATTTTCAACGATAATCACCGACGGAAAGCCCATCAGTGATTATGGTATGGGCGGTAAATATCTTAGAACTCTTTGTAAAATACCAATGGAATATTCCGTCGGTAATAGTAACGGTAAACACCGATGAAATATATCCGTTGGTGATTGTGGCATGGGTGGTAATTTTTTTGCAACTCTTGGTAAAATATCGACGGCCTGGTTCCGTTTGTAAGGCCATCAATATTGATTTAAAATATTTGGTTAAAAAAACTAATTAACCAAATAAAATTGTATTAAATATTAAAAATATTAAAAAAATGTTAAATAATATTCATCCAAATATTCATTACAAATTTAATGTGTTTGAAAAAAAAAAAATTAAACTAGAATAACAGCGGAGTGAGTGGAGGAGGAGGAGGCTGGTTGTTCTCGGGACTGTACGAGGAAAAGGGGCTGCGCATGTATCAACACTCATCCTTGATCTAATCTCCATAACCATTTGACAGAGTTGATCATAATCCGTCAAGAGTTGTTCATATTGTTGTTTCAAGGCCATGAACTCCTTAGACTGGTGCTCGATACTGATGGAGAGCTCCCAACGGTTGAGACACTACAGGCCGACCGCAAGTTTTTGACCATAGTGTTGGAGAGCCCATAGACTCGATTTTTATCGGGTCCACCAGACGATCATACCTCCATCCACAAATCCGGATTGAACTCCAGATGGGTCGAAGGATCGTCCCCATATCTCTCCCTTAACCGGCTATTATAGGTCTCCTGAAAATGAAAAAAGAAGTCATCATATTCAATTCAATAAAAATAATAACTTACAAAATAATATGGTTGAACGAACATACCACAAAGTGTTGAGCGTGATTGTCAACGAACTGTTGCACCCCCTTTTGACGGTCTTGACTCTGCACGTGCGTCTCTACAAACAGCTCCATCAGGCTCGGCTCACGTCCAAGAGACATAGCCTGTAAGGTTGCAAGTTAAATATATTTATAAGCAACAACAAATTAATTAACAATATATTTCATTTAAATTAATCTTACCATTCGCTTCGCATATACATTGAACGAGACGTAGCCGCCGGTGTGCGTGGTCACCGAACCATGAATTGCCGGTTCCGGTTGTCGGCACTGGAAATTGAGCATTGTGTGAACTGCTCAGGCGTCACTGCTCAATATATGCCATCCATATATCCCTCGAGATGAATGACAGTTTGAATTCCAACCAAACCACCACCTCATTCCATCCTTAAAGACCGTTATCCCTCGCATATCTTTTTGCTTTTTTTTAGTGTATCATACCAAAAATCATGTAACCTGCTTTCATAGTAACAAATTAGAATTTAGAACATAAAATTATATAACAAAAATATGTATTATTTTCGATGTTACCTAGTTGCCACGTGATTCTCTCATACCCTCCTCACAACATTGTTGTCCGCACTATCCCACTCAAAATTATGTTGTGTATATAAATAATTTATTTAAAATAAAAATAGTACAAGATATAAAATTATAAAAATAATTTATTAGAAATAAGTTGAAAATTAAAAGTTAACACCTACTTGAAATCGTCGAAACCATGCATTGATATTAAGTCTCCACTCAAGATGTCTGCAAACCTAACTCCACTAAAACAATGGAATCTCCATCGACAATTTAAACGTCGATGTTATTGTTCGGGCAGCCTCAATGTTTGTGAACCTGAAATTAAATAAAATTAATAAAATATTAATTATTTGTTCATAAATTATGTTATAAGTATATAAAAAAAACTAAAACTTAAACAAATTGACATTGAAAGGCCATCCTTCTATTGTGCCTGGTACTTTCGGGTGAATTGACCTCGCTATGAAGGCACATCGCCTCTAAATTGTGAAACCGTGCTAGGAGAGGCAGCATCACAAGTTGGTGCAGATGCCTCACCGTGATCAACACCTAAGGATAAGTCCTTGCTGATAGAAGAACTAGCTGCAACTGTCTGCTGACGATGTGCTGTAGATTTCATTCTACGCATCTACACAAATTTATACGAATAATTACATAATTAACTTCGATTATTTAAAAAACATTTGGCAGCACCTCCCCTATACTAAAGACTATCCACAATTTTCAAACTTGCAAATCTTTACAATAACCACAAACCAATTGACTTCATTGGAAAATTTTATCTACAACCTAACACCTATAGAAATTCAACATTTATATATTTTCATCTAACATCTATAAAAATGCATAAATGACAATTAAAATTAATGAAAATAATAAAATAACATAACAATCAATAATAGAATAACATTGAGATAAAACAATGAAATTTAATTTTTCATTTTCAATTACCATTTCCATGGAATATTCAACAATAACAATTAAAAGAGACTAAATTATCAAATAATTATTACAATACAAATAATTAAATTTTCATTCAACACATCTACACAAATTTATATGAATAATTAAATAATTAAATTCAATTATTTTAAAAAAATTCACCAACACCTCCCCTATATTAGAGACTACCCACAGTTTTCATACCTACAGACATTGATAATTACACAAATATTGCAAAATCAACTCTATACAACCTAACATCTATAGAAATTCAACATCTATATATTTTCAACTAACATCTATACAAATTCATAAATTAAAATTAATCGAAATAATAAAAAAACATAACAACCAATAATATAATAAAATTAAGATAAACTAATTAAATTTAATTCTATATTTCAATTAATACTTTAAAGGTAAATTCAACAATAACAATTCAATTTTGTTTCAAGGTATTAAACAATAAAATAAATTTAACAAATAAAAAGAAAAAACTAAAGATTTTAGGAATGAAAAATGATTACCTTAGTAGTGTGCTGATTTCAAAATTTTATCTATAAACAATATACAAAACAAAGAACACCACAAAAATAATCATAATTAAAATAAAAAAATAAAAAAATTACAAAGATAAAGAAAGGAGAATACATACTTTTTAATATGTTTAAAACTACAATCAAAACAATAAAAACTCGCACCAATTCTTGCAAAAACACAACACAAATAGAGAGGAGAAGAGAAGATGAAATGAGGAACGGAGAAAAAATGAACCGAGAAAAAATGAACCACAAGGGGGGGGGGGGAAGGGTTTTATACTACAATTTTTCCAACAGAAATACTGACGAAAACTAAAATAATATTGTTTTTGGTGGTGGCATTAAATTCCGTTGGTATTTCATTGATTTTTGCACCAAAATTTTGAAAACCCTCCAGATTTTTCGACGTCCGTCGACAAATGAAGGCGTCGGTATATCTGTTGGTGATGCGTTAGTATATCCGTCGGTGTTTGTGGCAGGGGCTGTAATTGTTTTGCAACTCTCTGTGAAATACCGACGGGTCACAGTCCGTCGGTATTGCTGTCGGTGATTGTGGCAAAATACTGTAATTGTTTTGCATGTTTTGATTGTATTGCCTATCTATCCTCCTACACAAAAGCTTGAATTGCAAGCTTACAGCACGCATCACAACAACAAGAGCAAATGATTATAAAAGAAATATTTCATATTCCAAAATATCATCCATAATATTACATTATAAAAAAAGGCTTCACAACATATTTAGTCAGAATTTTCATCTTCGTCCTTAATTGAATTGTTATCAGCTTCATCACACTCTTTAATGTGGTTATCATCTTCTTCATCAACATTCTCTAGTCCACTAAAGCTTAAAACAACATTCAACTTCTTTGCATCAACATCAATAAGACTATCATCGAAAACATGAAAATTATAATTTTCTTCTAAGTCAATCGAAGGAGCAATTCGGTATGGTTCAACCAACTCACTAGCTTGAAAGACTTCATCAATCACACTTGTGTCTTCTTTCTCATCCTGAACCCGGTACTGTTGAGGGTTGGATTTAATTGAAGAGAATAATACACTTAAAGGAAAAGAGGGGCCTAAATGCAAATAAGGAAAATTATAGAGTATAAATACCCTCTCCTCACCAAAAAGAATCTGCAGAAACCATAAGGAAAGAAAATAGGGAGTTTTGTACCCATTCTTGCAAAATCAAGAGAGAAACACTAAAATTTCAAGAACTCATCCAAGATTAAGAGTATATAGATGGGATAAACACTTGTGTGCAAAGGATTAACAAAAAAATTGAATAAGAAGAAAAGAAAGGAAGGAGTTGAAGATCAAAATCTTTATTCGTACCGGGTAAGGTGTTCTAAACATGATCTTAAAAAATTCATTTTTAATTCGATAATGGATTGATGCCTTTATATCGAATTATAAGTTAGGGTTTTTAGACATGAATTAGGGAAAAAGTATTTGTTATTAAAATTAAGTTAATTCATGTGTGGTATGTAGTTTATGAAAGTATTGTGTGAAGGGAAGGGGGTGATGAATCTAGACAGACTCGTCTTCTGACTTTCGGTGAGATTTCAGGTAGGAGGTTGAGGGAATTAAGATCGGGTTCCTTCATAGAAATTGTAGATTTGAATGTTAGCTAACAAAGGAAATTGGTTTTGCTCAATTTAAAGATGTAGAACTCCAGATATGGATTACCAACCAAGATTGAATCGTGATTGATTATTTAGGGCAGTAGGACTGATTAGTTGATGAGCAATTTTGACTATCTTGGAGGCAGAACTGGGTTCTCCTTCCTTCAGACTTATAGCCTCATGTCTTAGCTATCTAACGAGATCAATCTCACTTAAAATGGAGTTTTAGAACTTTAGATATAGTTAAAAATATGATGAGTGTTCAGATAGTAACAATTCAAATGTCTAGACAGTAACAGTTCAATGTCTAGACAGTAACGGTTGGACAGTAACAGTTGGATAGTAACAGTTCAATGTCTAGACAATAATAATTAGACAGTAATAGTTCAAATGTCTAGATAATAACAGTTGGACAGTAACAGTTCAATGTCTAGACAGTAACGGTTGGACAACAGTGGGACAGTGACAGTCCAAATGTCTAGACAGTTCAATATCTAGACAGTAAGAGTTGGATAGTAACAGTTCAATGTTCAATGTCTAGACAAAAACAGTTGGACAATAGCGGTTCAAATGTCTAGACAGTAACAGTTGGATAGTAACAATTCAATGTTCAATGTCTAGATAGTAACAGTTGGACAGGAACAGTTCAATGTCTAGACAGTAACGGTTGGACAATAACAGATGGATAGTAACAGTTCAAATGTCTAGACAGTAACAGTTGGACAATAATAGTTCAATGTCTAGACAGTGACGGCTGGACATTAACAGTTAGACACTAACAGTTCAAATGTCTAGACGGTAACAGTTAGACATTAACAGTTCAATGTCTAGACAACAACGGTTGGATAGTTACAATTGAAAATTAAACAGTAACAGTTCAAAGTTAGAAATGAATATGCATAGAAAGTAACATATGATTAATGGATGAATATGGATTCTCTATAATATCAACTTGAAGGAATCATAACCAAAAATTTCCTTGTGATTCAAGAAGAGCAACCAATATTGGATCTTCAGTTAATGGAGGTCGCGAGATAGGCGAAGTAGGTGCGTGATTTTTCTCCTATTTGCACCTATACAATTTAAAATTCTTCTGGTAAATACAATTACAATAAATATCGTATTTAGTGTAAATAAAGTTTAGCGTATTTACAAGATTAAATAATGGCATCCATGATAGGATTACAATATTAGACTTTGCAAGGCCACCCAGTTCATGCAAATAAATAAGAATATTCAAATTAAGAACATGCAAATGAGTGTTAATTGGGTTTAAAAGATTTACAAGCAAAATATAAGTTCTCTATTAGAAATCTTATGGATCTGATAGAAAATTAATACTTCATTCATATACATTACATGAGCATATATATATATATATATATATATATTCTTTACTAACATAATGGTATGTTTATTTATGTAACAGGTCCATCAAATATCTAGAGAGATCATTAGTTTAGGACTCTACTTTGTCAAGCTTATATAAATATTTAACTTAAACAAAAGGGAATTAACGCGTTTGTATAGTATACTTTTGTGTAAACCTTGATGTATTTATAAAAGTTCAGCTTAGCACGTAGTATTTCAGTTATCTTGTAATTAACCATTTTGAAATGTGTAAGAACACTTATTATGTTGTAAATACTTTCTTTGCATGTTAGTATTCCTTTTCTTCTAAATTTTATGATATGATATGTGGACCATGTTCATATTGAACTTACTCGTAGGAATATATATATATGTAGGAATATATATATATATATATATATATTGTGTTGATTGTATGAGGTGTTGAATTATAATGTTTGATAGAAGGTTCAGAATTATGGGACCTTGTGATGATGGGTTGATTGAGTAAATTGATAGTAGTCGATAACTTGGAATGTCCTAAATACAAATGAGACTCTGCCGAATTTTTGGTAAATAAATAAATAAAAAAATTTACCCTAAAATTAAGAGGATATGTTGGGATCTTTTAACATTGATCAAGTCGTACAAACTGACTGTTACAGTATGTGTAATAAACTTGTTGGCATTGCTTTGCAAAAACAAAGACATCGTTTATGTTGCGGAGTCTAGCTTTCGAGTTGATTTCAACGAGACCATAGTGAGGATCTACTCTGATTCCTCTGTTATTTGTGTCATACCAATAGCATTTGAATAAAAACACTTTATTCTGCTCGTTATGATATTACAGTTCGATGACCTCTTCCCCAATCTACCGTAGTAGTCAACTTTATACTCATTAAAAGTCGATCCCTTAATACAAACACTGCTGTTATAACACTTGACTTTTCTTTTAGGGCCCAGGCTTAGTAAAGATAGTGAAATAGCAGCATAACCTACCATTTGATAAACCTTGTATATCAAATACAACAATAATCAATAAATAAATATTCTGTAATATTGCATACAGTTAATTGAGTTTGTGATAGGACTTATTATGTTCTAAACCACATGGCAAATTGTTCATCTTGTAATTGAAAGATTTGGGATTCGGTCAGCTATGAGTTATTAAACAGTAAGTATCGTTAATATTGCCTGCAAGATTGTTCCAAATTATATGAGTTTATGATATCACAATATATAAATAGTACACTCTTGACAAAGTTTAAGTCGAACATCTATTTACTTAATAAAAGGTCTCAGCTTATCATAGTTAAATAAGACATAATTATGTGCTTGTCTGAACTCTATTTTAGACAAATATCTTCCCCTTACAATATTTTTAGGTGTGGGTTGTCCAGGATTGGAGAATATTGTCAAGTTTCCACTTGAAGGCACTTCACCACCATCATCATGCCGTGGAACGCGGTTAATCCTCGTTCTCAAATGATGTTTGAAATAGTATGAGATAAATATTGAGATCTCCTCAACAATATATGCCTCACATATTGACGCCTCAACATGCACCTTATTCTTAATTTTGTTTCTTTAAGATTGAACAAGTACCTGCATATATAGAATTAATAAAAAAATTATCAATAAAAAACATTTAATTATAAATTACATAGCAACTATAATATCTAACCTCTCGAATGGATACATCCATCTATACTGGACCGGTCCTTCAACTTGTACCTCAAATGATAAATGTATGGGTAGATGATCCATTGAGTCAAAAAATGATGGAGGGAATATCAACTCAAGTTTACATACTGTCTTGACGATATTCGTTTCAAGCCTTTCAATGTGATCAACATTCAACTTGTTGGAGCATATATCTCTGAAGAAATGACTGATCTCCATGAGTGTATCCCATATCTCATTTGGCAATAAATCATGAAAAGCTAATGGGATGAGTGTTTGCATAAACACATGACAGTCATGACTCTTCATTCCATATAATCTGCATTCCTCCGTATTAACCAACCTTGATATGTTCGAGGCATGTTCATTGGGAAAATACAGACTCTTAAGCCATTTGTAGACTAGTAGTTGTGCGTTTTTCTCTAATACGAAGCTTGCTCTTGGTTTTGCGACCCATGACCCATCACAAACCAACTCCATATTTTTACGGTTACAGAACAACGTTAAACCCAATCTAGCATTGATATTTTCCTTTGTCTTCCCCTTCACATCCATGACGGTGTTAAAAATGTTCTCAAACACGTTCTTTTTAATGTGCATGACATCAAGGTTATGGCGGAGAAGATTGGTCTTCCAATAAGGAAACTCCCAAAAGATACTTTGTTTAACCCAATTATAGGTCAAACCAAAACTAGGAAACTTCTACTAACCTGATTGGAGACCAAACACAATGTCACCGTACTTTGACACAACATCATGCAATTCTTCACCAGAAAGACATGAGGGTGCAACATCCTTTTCAACTCTGCCAACAAAGAAATCCTTTATGTTCTTTCTGTACCTGTGATTCGGTGGCAAGAAACTATGGTGACAGTAAAAAAAGGAAGCTTTACCCCCGTTTGTTAGTGTGAATGCCTTGTTGTTCTCCACACAGTATGGACATGCTAGTTATCCATGCGTGCTCCAACCAAAAACCATTCCATAAGCTGGAAAATCATTGATAGTCCATATCAAAGCCGCTCTTATAACAAAATTTTGTTTCCTCGAGATATCATAAGTCAAAGCTCTAGAGGACCACAATTGCGTCAACTCATCAATCAACAGTCGAAGACAAACATCTATATGTCCACCCGGACTGCTCAGACCTGGTATGACCATAGATAAAAACATAAACTCCAGCTTCATACACATCCCCGGTGGCAAGTTATAAACTATTTGTATGACCGGCCAACAAGAATAAGGAGCAGCAAATGACCCGAATGGGTTGAATCCGTCTGTACACAACCCAAGACGCATGTTCCTTGATTCAGCTGAAAAGTGAGGATGCATACTGTTAAAGTGTTTCCATGCTTCGCCGTCAGAAGGATGCACAATCACTCTATCAATCGCATGACGTGATTGGTGTAATGTCATGTGCTCAGGAATCTTTGGTGACATGAATAACCTCTACAGTCTAGGTATGATTGGGAGGTATCTTAGTTTTTTATATGTTGTCGCACCCTCGCGAGCGGAGCGCGGCGTCGCGGCGATCCTCGGTTGGTTTCAGGTCTTTTGTTTTGATTGTGGATAAAGGGAGTCGCCACCTAGTATTATGGTCACTAGGAAACCTAACTGGTCTTTCAGAGATTCTAAGGCAAGGGACTGGTTGCGTAAAGGGAAGGTATTAGCACCCCTAG
>Ga0325411_1007474_pt1 | contig 11920 bp, 9 predicted proteins | sample PopdelMetagenome_13_FD_206181 | JGI IMG/M metagenome (GOLD analysis project Ga0325411, IMG submission 206181) | Populus deltoides microbial communities from Bellville, Georgia, United States - Xylem-PdIQD-R4 | ecosystem: Host-associated > Plants > Phyllosphere > Stem > Wood/Secondary xylem...
ATGCAGATTTGCTTAGTCATCTGCTAACTCATGAATTTATTCATAAATCCTCTCATTTGTCTATGGGATCTGCTGCCATTCATGCACCATTGCTGCGCACGCCAAACATCCCACCTTCAGCACTCCTCTCTCACCGTCAGCCTTCTGCTCAGTTTGGACGCAATAGGGGCCATTCTTATGGCAGCTGGCATCCTCAACAAAACCTTCATACAGGGTCTTGAAATTCTGGCTCCAGGCCTGATTTTCATAGCTTCCATAACACTCCCAGCAAGGACAATAGACACAGCAGCTGGCAGGGAAATTGGCACCGCAACAGGGGATCCAATTCCTGCTGCTAGTTATGTCAAACCTTCGAACACACTGCTCCTCAGTGCTCCCAACTTCAACAACGTGTCTATGGACAGCAACATAGTGCCAATCTGGCACTACATAATTCTGCAGGTACTGCTGATTGGTTTTCGGACATCGGTGCAAATCAACACGTCACACCTGACCTTGCAACCTTGACTGCTTCAGAACCATACAATGGTAATGATAATTTGCATGTTGGTGATGGTAAGGGACTTTCTATATCTCATATTGGCCATATAAAAATATATAACCCACATCGTTCGTTCACTTTATCTAATGTCCTACATGTTCCTGCAATCACGAAACCTCTACTTTCTGTTCAGAAATTTTGTCTCGTTAATAATGTTTATTTTAAGTTTCACCCTTTTCTGTTTTATGTCAAGGATCTCAACACCAATGAAGTACTCCTCTTAGGACAGAGTAAAGATGGTCTCTATACTTTGTCCAGGTTCAGGTCTTCCGTCCCATCAATTCCTCAAGCCTATTGGTCTCCCTGCATCTCTGCTTCTGCTGATTTGTGTCATCGTCGCCTAGGTCATCCTACCTCTCATATTTTTCAATTTTTAGTCTCGAAAAATAAGATTATTTGTAACAACAAACGTCTTAATTTTCAATGTCAAAGTTGTCCCTTAAGAAAATCATCGCATTTGTCTTTAAGACCTACTAGTCACAAAACTTTTGCTCCGCTTGAATTAATTTTTAGTGATGTGTGGAGTCCTGCTTCCCTTTTTTCTTCGGATGGTTATCGTTATTTTGTTATATTTGTTGATGCGCACACAAAATATATATGGTATTATCTACTTGTTGTAAAATCTGATGTTTATTCTGTCTTCCTTCAATTTCAAACTCTTGTCGAACGTCAGTTTTCTTTAAAAATAAAATATGTTCAAACTGATTGGGTCGGTGAATATCGCAAACTCTCCACTTTCTTTCAGACTATTGGTATTCATCACCGTCTGATTTGTCCTTATACTCACGAACAAAATGGAACAATAGAAAGACGTCATAGGCATATTGTGGAAATCGGCCTTGCTCTTCTAGGTCAATGTAAATCTCCACTCTTGTTCTTGATAATCGATCCCCTTTTGATTGTTTGTTTCAACGGTCTCCTGATTATCATTTTTTACGTACCTTTGGATGTCTATGTTTTCCTTTTTTGCATCCCTACAATAATCATAAATTGGATTTTCGGTCTTCTCTTTGTGTTTTTTTGCTACAGTTCCTCTCACCTTGGTTATCGATGTTTTGACATTGAATCTCATCGCATGTATATCTCCTGTCATGTTCGTTTTCATGAACATGTTTTTCCATTTGATAAATATGAATAGATTGCACAGGTCTCCACTCAAACCCACACACCATCTCCTATTACCATCCTTCCAAATCTAACCCACTCCCCACTATTCACCGCTCAAAACACACCCCATCCCGCCTTTGCCTCTGCCTCTGCCCTACCCTCACCGCCGACCCAAACACCACAGCCTCCATCTTTCCCTTACCGCTCACCACATGCATCTTTATCTCACCATATTGTTGTAGGTACAGGTTGCAGCTCAGTGTTTCCTACTCTCCAGCACGAAGTCCTTGATAGTAGTGGGACATCCTCTGGTTCCTCCTCTGCTTCTCTTTCTTCTGCCAGTAACCCGGACTTAATTGAAACAAGGGCTTAATTTCATAATTATTGATGTTTGATGGCCAATTATATACTTAATTGAAACAATCCGAAACCAAGGACCAAACCGGAAAAGGCACTACAATTAAGGGATCCAATTACAACTTTTCCGGGGGGCTTGATTACAAAATTGTAAAAATATCCAAGGACCAAATCAAAAATATCATTTAAAGTGGCAAAATGGTGCCGTTTCAGAGGCACTATTCATCGTCTTCTTCACCGATTCAACAAACAGGAACCGTTTCAACAAGAAATGCTGCTGATTATGGGGAACGTTTCACAGCTACTATCTCTCTACCGTTACCACTGCAATAATGGTCCCGAACGTTTTCATTATAAAAAATACGCATGCAGTTTTGGCTATAAAAGGAGAGAAAAAGGACGAGTAGGGGGCAGAAACACTGAAGGGAGAACGAGACAGGAAGAGAGAGAGAATAGGGAGAATAAAGAAACTGAGGTGGACGTGAGGAAGAACTGGGCAACACAGGGAGACGGAAATAGAGGAGTGGGACTGTAGAATCTCCTTCAAAACTCCAGCATTCCGGAAGCAAACTCAGACGAACTGTGAAGAAAACAAATACCAGTAGCTAGGGAAAGCAAAAGAAAAGAAAGAATTAACTAGAGGAAAAGCCGACGAAAAGGGGAAGACAGCAGTCTAAAGCACGCCATTGTCTTCGTCCTGCTTCCAGGTAAACTTCTCTAGCTTTGCAAGATAACTCACAAATAGTGTGCACAAACAGAGAGAAGCACAAGCAGAAGGGAGGAGGAAAGGAAAACACAGAGAATGGGAGGGTGAAAGAAAGAAAAAACGGGGAGAAAAGAGGAGAACAGGAGAAGAACTAAAAAAGAAACCAGGGGCGGGAGCTTCCATTTAATCAGCAGCACCTCACGCCTTCATCACCATCATCTTCGTCCTGAGCAGAGGAAGCACGAAGGAACAAAAATAAACTGAAGAAGCAAAAGGAGAAGACAGTGGAGCAACACACGGGTAGAGAATAAAAAAAGAAAACTTAAAGAAAGGATAGAGACACGAACAGAGGACCAACACCACACCAGTGCATTCGGCTTCGTCTCCAGGTGAGTACTTTCTTCTCTCTAATTAACATGCTACTGTAGCTGTGAATTATAATTCAGTTCTCAGCCGGGTCACTGGTTGGAACCAGTGACAGGTTGGGCTGGTTGGGTCCAAGCCCAGCCACACAAAAAATAATAAAATAAAAATAAAATTTAAATTTTCTTCAAAAAAATTATTTCAAAATTTTTTTATTTTCCCGCACAATTTTCTACAAAATTTTGCTCAGTATTGGTTTGTATTTTTATACTGTAAAGATACAAATTCGGTATTAAAATACCCGATTTTCTTCAAAACATTAAAAAAAATTATTTTGCTTTCATCCATACGGCCAAGTCTCTAAAAAAAAAATCATATTGTATTTTCATATAACAAAGAAAATTTAAAAAATATGTATTAGCATGCATTTTGGGTTTAATAATCAGTTTATTAAAGTCACGAGAACTAGGCCAATATTTCAAAAATTCCAAAAAATTATTTTGTTTTCTTATAATATCTGGGGTTACGACCTTATACGTAAAACACATTTTGACACGATCAAAGAGTTGATGTCTTATCCCAAGTGTAGGAGTGTCAAAGTAATAAATAACCCGGCAAGACCGGGGTCGAACCACAGGGAAGTTAACTATATAAATTATAAATAATAATAGTAATAGTAATAATAATAATGATGATGATGATGATGATGATGATGAGTTAAAGAGAACTTTTGAGATGTGATATTGATGTAAAGATTTAATCAAAGATAAAAACAGTTGTCAAGGTTAGAGGATCCACTAATGGTATTTCAAATAAGTATAATATAAACTCTTTTTATTACTCAACTGGAAACCACACACAAAAAAGGTTCCAATCGAATGATTTATCGTTAATGGCTCATTATAAAATATTAACATGATCATATTAATCATCTTATCTAAGAAACACCATACTTATAAATATCATCAGGCATTCATGTTGCTAGCTTATGTTAACAACAAATCAAGTTCCTATCATAACAACGATGTCGGCCGAAAACTATGAAGGATCAAGCATTTGATGTACCAAGTGTTATACAACACAAATCTAGATTAACCATTTAACAAGCAAGGTATTAAGAATTAGTAAGATAAAAAGATAAGACATGTTAATAACAATCTTTCTTAGATATAAACATTAAAGTCCATGTTGAGTTTATATTATACCTATTCTAACACCATTAGTGAAACCTTTTCACCTTGACATGATTAACTTAACTAAACATAATGAAAAAGAAAAACATAAATAAACAATATAAAAACATAATTATGATGTAAGTTAACTAAGTATATGAAAGGAAATGAAAAGCATAAACAAGAGATTAATATAGCATGAAAGAAAACTTGAACATTACAAAGATATAAAGAAAGAAGGCAAGAACATGATCTTGATCTGAAAAATAATATATCTAAATACATGGCAAATGCCTTCTTTTATAGGCTAAAATTCAGAACTATTGATTGGTTGACTAAGAAAAAGTTGGTGGCCAATCCATTGATTTGGTGGCTGGTTTTTGACATTGTTGGCTGCTGCTTATTGATATTGTTGGCTACCCAAAAAATCATTGCTAACATCAGAATTAGAGCCCTTTGTTCCATGAAAGCTGTGGGGAATTGTCTTAGCTTTCCAACAAAAAAAACCAGAGCTCATTTGGACTTCTAGAACTCAAGATATGAGCTGAAAACTGAACAGTGTTTGAGCTGCAGGACAGGTTCCGACTTCTCCGTTGTTGCTAAGATTTGAACTTGAAAAAGGAAACATTGAGTCTTGGACTCCTCATAAAAGTTTTAGGTCTATGTCTTAGCTTTCCATCCATATAAAACAGACCTAAATCCGAGTTCTTCTGCCGGAGGGAGAAGGCAGACAGAAGGCCGGTTGCAGAAGATGAATAAGAGTGTTGCCCTGGCGCTGCTGTGTGTGGGATGCTGGCTCACTGGTAAGGACGGCGCTGCTGCTACTGGTGGTGAAAACCGACTGAGAGAAATGTAGTGGCCGGCTGCTGTGGTCGGGTCTATTTGTTAAACCAGAGAGGGAGGCTGATGGGTTGGCTGAGAGAGGAGAGGAGTCTGGTGAGGGGAAAGGAACAGCTGGGATGGATATGAGGGGGTTATCTTGTGGCTGAAAGGGAGGCTTGTGACTGAGGGGAGAAGACCGGGGTTGGTCTGGTGAGGGGGGGAAGATCGGTTGTGGCTGGTTCTCTGTGGGGAAAAGAGAATGGGGATGGCTGTAAGAGGGAGGTGAAGGAGAAGAAAATGGAGCAAAAGCTCGGGGGAAGGGGGGTGGCTGCCTTAGGTTAGGAAGAAGAAAGAGTAAAGCTTTTTAGGGTTTTCTTTTTTTGTTGCCTCCCCCCCTTTTGTGTGTGTTAAAGGCAACTATTTATAGGCAAAATGTTGCTTAGGCCTCAAAATTGGTCCCTCAACTTTTTGTTTTTTGTATTTTTGAAAACAGGCAATATGAACATTGACTCAATAAGAAAAATAAATGATTTTAAAAAATGACGCGTGAAAAGTCAAACGCATTCAAAAGACCTTTGAAAATTTAAATTCTTTTTTAGACGACGTTGAAAATGCTAAAAATGATGCAAATATATTAAAAATATTTTTTTTGTATTTTCTTTGTTTTTTGCTATTTTTGGATTTTCTGAAAATTTTATCACAAAGGCGGGTCAAAAATTGGGTAACAACAATGTATATAGCATTGGGGAGACCAAGTCAATATTTTTTTAGGAGAATTTCAAATTCTAAGGATAATTATTCTATTGCACCAGGGAGGCTTCAAATCCATCCTTTCTAAGATGTATTATTGAAATGCCCTTAGGCATCACCTGGAGAAAATGAAAACAATTATTTTGAATAATTGTTTATATATAAGAAACTTACATTCTTATTCTCAATGGCTATAGTAAATTTTTATTTAGCAGAGTGTTTTGTGTGAGGGAGACTCTTCTCTTTCCCTTGGATAGTTGTAAAAAATACTTCATATATTTTATGGTTTGAACCAATATTCCACTTGTACTTATTGAAAGCTTTTCAAAATCTCAAGGCTTCAACTGCATTTATGAAGTTAGCAAAGCAAGCCTTTAGTGTAAGCCTCTCTAACACATTATTAACCAAAACTAGAACAAGCTATCATAACCAAATGACAATAAAAATCAACTCAAGCAGTTCTCATGGACTCCACTTTTAAAGTTTGCAAAAGTATACATTTTAAGCTTGTAATCTTTAATGAGAGTAGACTTTTGCTGTTGCTTATCTTTCTTCTTGTCTCTAAACCCATCAAGGCTAAACCTTTGAACCTTGACTAAGCTCTTGAACTCAGTATTGAATCCCTTAGACCTTAGCTAAATTTCTTCTTTTTTCTTTCCTCTCCTCCTCCCCCTTTTCCCTGTTAGATTACTTCCTTTTTATAGGCTAATTCAAAGCTTCTAGATGAGTTTGTTAGGGTCTTAACAAACCAAAACTAGGCCAGTTTTATCATAGGATAGATGGTTTTGATCAAACTTGGAGGCCAAGGTGAAGTGTTTCAACCTTTTGATCTTGAGAGAAGTGCTCTTTAGGACTTTTTAAGTATGAACACATGAAAAATTTGGGTGGTTATATGCAAATGAGTATCTCATTTAACATTAATTAGGTTGTTTACTTTCATGGTTCTATTGACGCAACTATGATGTCAACACTGTGTGAGACCTCCTGAACTTGGTAAAAGAGGAGAATGCGTTTCGATTGGATCCATTCTTGCTTAATTTGGAGATTTGTAGCTCTACATTCATTTGCTTAAAAGTGATAACCCAATCAACATTGTCGCACATCGCCCACGTGGCGTCTGACTGGCGATTTTTTTATTTCGTTTGATTTGATTGTTGGGAGTCGCCACCTAGTATTTAATTAAGGGCTACTAGGAAACCTAGGTGTGCTGGTCTTGTTAGAGATTCACGGGTAAGAGACTGGTTGTGGTTAGGGAAGATATTAGCACCCCTAACACACCCTACCTGAGGTAAGCTGCTTCGTGACTTTGATGTGTTAAAGAAGTTTTAACAATTTTGTTATTTCATCGATTATTAAAAATATGACTTACGTGTAAGTTCATAATCTTTAACCGTGAGCAAATCAAAATATTAAATTCTTCTTTATTCTTTACAATTTTATCATAAAAAAATCCATAAAAACATTCAAACACAAACATGCACTTTGACTATATTTTTTTAATTTTCCCTTTTTCATTTTTTTTTACACCCACAATACAAAATACAAATTCAAAACAACTAAACAAAAATTACATTAAAATTCAAAACTAAAAAAAATTACATTAAACAAATTTAAAATTTACAAAATAGCCCTTAAAATTCCAGGAATTGCAGGGAAGGCCGTCTGCACCACCGGAACAGTGGCGGCGCGTCTCCTCCACGCGCCACCATGAGAAATCTGAGAAAACGAGGGGATCTGGCTCGGCTTCATCCCCTCTTCACTTCCTTGCCGGTGGTGAGGGTCATCGTTACCTGTGACAAAAGAAAAACACCCAAGTAGTAGATTTTAGTTTTTTAGATCTGTTCAAAGATCTTTGTTGTCTTTTCCTCCTGGTTCGTTTTTTTCTTCTGTAGATGGCTGATCTGGTCATTGCTGTCATCCGTGACTGCTTGAGCTGCGGTGGAGATGGGAGGTAGTTGACCGGTCGACGAGGTTGGTTGAAGGATGTGAAGAGGTCGCTGGCTGCTACTGTCGGCTACTGCTGGATTCTTTGGTGGGAGGAGGTTGTGAAGGGGACTCCGGCTGAGAAGGTGAGGACGATGTCTGCCAAGCTCGTGGTGGAGGGGATCGGCTGTTGTTGTGTGGCTTGGTGGAGCCCGGCGTTGATGGAGATCGAAGGAGGAGAAGACGCCACTGAGAGGAAGGCTTCGGTGTTGACAGTGGGTTTCTTTCAGGTTAGGAAGTGAGGAGATCAGGGAAGATGGAGAGGCGGTGTTGGTTGTTGCTGCTCTAGTTTGTCTTTGCCAAAAGAGAGGAGGGGCTGCGGCTTGAGAAATGGAGCCTGAAGGTCGGGGGCGGCGGCTCCTCGAAGAAGAAGAAAAGGATTCAGGTGTGTTTAGGGTTTTCTTTTGTAAAGAAAGGGGGTGGCCGGTGTGGAGAAAAAAAATCAAAGGCCAAGGGTGGGGGTCGCGGCTTGTCTTGGTTTCGGGAGAAAATTTTAGGTTTAGGGTTTTCTTGTGTTTCCTTCCAAAAGTGTAAAATTGCTCCCCCCAGTGTGTGTTGTGGAGACCAGTATTTATAGGTAAAAATACTGCTAGGTTTCCAACTTGGTCCCTCAACTCTCTTTTTTTTATAGATTTGATTTTTCTTATTTTTTTGGATTTTTCTTATCAACATCGACTCAAATGAAGAAAATCGGTGATTTTAAAAATAACACATTACATGTCAAACGCGTTCCCAAGATCTTTGAAAATTTAAATTCTTTTGAGGTGATGTTGAAAATGCTAAAAACAATGCAAATATATTAAAAAACATATTTTTTGGATTTTTGTTGCTTTTTTTGTTATTTTTGGATTTTTCAAAAATTTCATCAAAACATGAGTCAAAAATTGGGTAGCCTTAAATATGGTCAGAAATGCCACATTCATTCGCCTGAAGGTGCCCACTCAATCAGTCAAAACTGTCTAAGAAGAAGATACACAATGTTCGTACGACGCATCGTCTAAGTTGAATCTTTAAAATTAGGGTTTTTTTTTTAATTTGAGATTTGGCAAACTTCAATTAATTAATCCCTCCTCTTCTAGTTTATTTTAAATTAACCTGTAATTGCCTTTCAAACTCTTAATTCATACAATTTCACCCTTGCCAAACTTAATTTTCACCCCCAAAGTTCAACACCTTTTTTCATCTTGGTCCTTGGTTTCTACCTTGTGCATTTTACCCCTCAATTGATCATCAAACTTCTAATTTTTTCAATTTGACCGTTAATTTGGTCCTTTTCAGCCCTTATATTCACACGTTTTTTTCTCCAATTTGGTCATTGGTTTTAAATTTCTTCAATTAAGTCCCTAATTGCCCATCAAACTTCAATATTTATGCAATTAAGCCACTGCTTTGACCAAATTAACTCTTAAAAATTGTAATTCGACCCCTAGTCTTTAATGTCTTCCAATTAAAGTCTAAATTGACTTCAAAACTCATTTTTTCTAACAATTTAACCCTCAATAAATTCTATTAACCTTAAAAAATTCCAATTAAGTCCTTAATCATCCAATTTAAAATCTTTCTCCTCAAATCGAATTTTCTTTGTCAAACAAGACCTTTGTGAAAACCCCGGAAATTTATAATTTAAATATGTAGATGTGTAAACCCTCATGTAAACGTAAGACTGAAAGTGGTAATATTTCAATGAGTGATGGAAACCAAGATTAGAAATAATAGATAAATAATGATATATAATGGAAGAGATGACTTTCATAAAATGAATTTTGGTTTAGAATTCATAAGGATAGAGAAACTGGTAACGTGTTTTGATGGATAAAATAATGAGAAAAATAACAAAATATTTTTAGAAAATAAGTGAGTTAATAAAGAATACATTATAATAAAGGATTGTGCAATGAAAAGGGTAGGATTGAAGGTGTTGTCACTACTTAAAAATCAGTGATGTTATTTTGAAACGGTAATAAGTCCGATAAATAAATAAAGGTGGAAATCCTAAAATGAATACATTCCAAAATAATAAAATGACCTTAAAGGTCTAGAAGGATAATAGATATGATTTGTTTTTGTGAAGATTGAACAAGAAAAATTTAGATTGTTTATGAAAAGTCATGAACTGACCAATTTTACATTAGGAAGCAGAGCTCTCAATCCAATTACCGGATCGGGATGAAATTTTGCATGAAGTCTATTAATATGTTTTCCTACCTTGGTTAAACATCTCATCCCAATCGGAGTTTGGTAAAGACTAGCGATTTAAGCGGAAATAAACCAGATAGTTTACAAAAAAAATAAAATAAAATACATAAAAGCATGAATGAGGGACAAAATTGTAATTATAGAAAAAGGTGTCTGTAAAACTGCAAAGAGGCCACCAGTCAAAAAGAAAATAAAAAAAGAAAAAATAGAGAAAAGCGGATAGGGAGAGAGCTGCGATTTTGGAGAAAACCAATAATACTCTGGTGGTCATATCTATGAAATCTACCGTTGGATCATTCTGCGTTTTGGATATGTTGTTCTTATTACACTCCTCTACTAACAGACTGGAGGGATTGGAAGGCACACAATCCGTTTGACAAAAATCATCATCGAAATTTTCCTGGAAAACATAAAGGAAATGCACCTGCAGGGCAGTTTGGTCGCCGGCCGATTGCTCTCTCTTCCACCGTTGGATCATCCTCATTCTTGGTTATGTGGTGTGCCTAGATGTTACCTTCATTCTGGACGGTGGAGAGCAAAAACTCATTCTCCGACAAGGTTTCATGCATGTTGAACAATAGCTTGTTCATTTTCATGCAACATCTGGTTTATTCAGATCTAGGGAGATCTAACCGTTGGATCATTATGAGTTTAAGATATATTATGCACAACTCCATGATATGTAGTCTGACCGTTGGGTTTAAAACAATAATCAAAGGTTGATGACTTATTGCCTTGTGAATCTATTGCTAGTTTTGGCAAAATGTAGTAAGCTTGATTAAATACATGCCTGATTTTTTAATGATGGTAAAATATGTTTATAGGTTATTAGTATTATTATAGATTAATTGTGTATTCTTTATATAAGGGGAAGAATGATTATTGTGTAAGAATAGTAAGGAACATTACTATATGAACATGGTGATTGAATAGAAAGCTAACTTGTTGATTGTGTAGATATAAATGGGTTGGAACCATGAAGAAATTGAAATGAAAGAAATTTGGAAAATAAAACATATTTAAAGCTAGCCATAAGTATTTTTGGTAAATTGATCAGTTAATGAAGATTATCATGGATTCCAACTAGTAGGGTGAAATTGTTGTTGTGATAATGATTGTCGCACGTCACCCGCGCGGCAATTTGGCGATTTTTCGTTAATTTGCTGGATTTGTTCTTTGAGAGTCGCCACCTAGTATTGGATTGAGGGTTACTAGGAAACCCGGATTTACTGGTCATCGTCAGAGTTCCGAGGGTAAGGGACTGGTTGTGGCTAGGGAAGGTATTATTAGCACCTTAGCACACCCTACCTGAGGTAAGCTGCTTTGCGGTTTGATGTGATTTAAAAATTTAAAATATTAATCAAATTCTAAGGTTTCAATAAATCAGTTATTAATTCCCCGAATATGTGTAGAAACATGTTCTTACACTCTTATGGAAAATATAACATGATTTTATTTATCCTTGAGATATTTAATCATATTCAAATTGAACAATTAATTATTTTTGTCTTTTGATTTTATAATTCAATAACATAAATAAAAAAAATACAAACACACACATCCCTTTTTACTATTTTCTCACCCATAATTACATGTTTACAAAATAAAATAAAAAATCAAAATTAACCAAACAAACCCTTAACATCCCAAAATTACAGAACCCACTCCTAGAAAATAACAGGAAACTGCGGGGAAGCCCTTGGGAATCTGCAGGAACAGTGGCCGGAAGGTTTCTGGGCGCTGGAACAGTGGTGGCGCGTCTTCCCACGAGCCACCGCCACTAGCGGCGCGTGGTTCACGCGCCGCCGCAAGCAACTGGAAAACAGCGGGATCTGGCTCAGCCTCTTCTCCTCTTCCCTTCCTCGCCGGCGGTGACAACCACCGTCACCTGCAAAAGAAGAAAAAACGCAAACAGCAATGGGT
>Ga0325411_1007477_pt1 | contig 11918 bp, 6 predicted proteins | sample PopdelMetagenome_13_FD_206181 | JGI IMG/M metagenome (GOLD analysis project Ga0325411, IMG submission 206181) | Populus deltoides microbial communities from Bellville, Georgia, United States - Xylem-PdIQD-R4 | ecosystem: Host-associated > Plants > Phyllosphere > Stem > Wood/Secondary xylem...
AGCCAAACTTAAGTTTTTAGGGTTTGGTTTTTCTAATAATAATAAAAATAATAATATTTATAATAACATTAAACTTATCTAACCCAAGTTCTTATAGTTTTTAATCTCTTCAAGTCAAATTTATGGGTTTTTTTCAATAGTAATAATACTTTTTTTAAAAATTAATAATAATAAGAATAACACTAATAATAATAATAATAACAACAAGAATAACGGCGACGACAACAACAATAATAATAACTTTTAATTTTATCCTTTAAATCAAATCTATAATTTTTTTCAATAGTAATAATATTTTTAAAAAACTTTATTAATAATTATATTAATAATAATGACAATAATAATATTAAACATGTCTGACTAAAGTACAAGTTTTAAATTTTACCTTTCAAATCAAATCTATGGTTGTTTTTCAATATTAATGATATTTTTTTTCAAATTTATTAATTATTATATTAGTAATATTCATTATAATAAAAATAATAATATTTGTTATATTAATAATAATATTAAATTTGTATGACCTAAGTTTATGTAGGTCCGACTGCAATGTCGAGATCAAGAGCCTTAGATCTAACTATAACACCAGATTCAAGAGTCTTGGATGTAGGTTTGACTGCAAGGCCATGTTATGAAAGTATGATAACTAAATAGAAAAAAAAATTAATATTAAAAAATGAAATTAAAAAAAAAAGATTAATTGAAAAGGAAAAAACAAAGCAAAACACTATTCCACTTAATTGTGCTTTGTGAGGAGGAATACAGGAAAATCCCCTTATGAAATCATGATAATCTAATAACAAGTAAACAAAATAAATAATAAAATTTAATTCTCAATCAATTTGATATTAAAAGATGAAATTGAAAGAAAAAAACTAATTAAGAAAAAGGAAAAAACATTTGAATCAACTAAGTTAACCCACCAAATCAGGTTAATCCATCACACCTAAGATTCGTGTAATGAAAGTGTGATAACTAAATAGAAAAAAAAATTAATATTAAGGAACTAAATTAAACAAAGAAAAAAAGATTAATTAAAAAGAAAAAAAGAAAAAAACTAATAACTAATAATATTTTTTTCAAATTTATTAATTATTATATTAACAATATTCATTATAATAAAAATAATAATATTTTTAATACAAATAATAATATTAAACTTGCATAACTCAAGCTTTTAAATGGGTCTGACTGCAAGTCAGACTCAAGAGCCTTAGATCTGGCTGCAATATCAAATCCAAGAGCTTTGCATGTGAGTTTGGCTGTAAGGTTATGCCATGAAAGTGTGAAAACTAAATAAAAAAATTCAATATTAAAGAATGAAATTAAACAAAAAAATTAATTGAAAAGGAAATAACAAAGAAAAAAACCAAAGCACTATTCTAATGAATAGTGCTTTGCGAGGAGGTGTACAGTAAAATCCCCTCATAAGATCACGATAATCTAATGAAAAGTAAACAAAATAAATCATAAAATTTAATTCTCAATCAAATCGGTATTAAAAGAAAAAATTGAAAGAAAAAGCAAATTAAAAAAAGAAAAAAAATCTAAATCAACCAGGTTAATCCGTAAAACCTGAGATTCGTGTCATGAAAGTGTGATAACTAAATAGAAAAAAAATAATATTAACAAACTAAATTAAACAAAAAAATTAATTAAAAATAAAAAAAAGCAAAAAAAAATCTATAACTTAAAGGCATAAGGAATTTGGAAGAAAAAAAATAATTAAGAAAAAAAAATTGAATCAACTAGGTGAACCTGTCAAATCAGGTTAACTCATCAAACCTGAGATCCGTGTTATGAGAATATAATAACTAAATAGAAAAAAAATTAATATTAACGAACTAAATTAAATAAAAAAATTAATTATAAAAAAACAACAAAAAATCCTATAACTTAAAGGCATTAGGATATTGAAAAAAAAAACTAATTAGAAAAAATATGAATTAACTGGGTTAGCCCGTCAAATTAGGTTAACCCATCAAATTTAAAATTTGTATAATAAAAGTGTGATAACTAAATAAAAAAAATACTATTAACAAACTAAATAAAAAAAATTAAAAAAAAACCCTATAATTAAAAGATATCAACCTTTTACTATAAATTATACAGTAAAATTTACAGTAAAAACTGACCAGATTTAATTATAGTTAATGTTGCTAAATTACTCTATGGATATTCATCATCGTTTTAGAAGAAAAACTCGAAAAAAGTGTTATTATTCAAATCTACATTCTAAAATCTTCGTAAATATCAAGTAATGAGTTTTAATAAAAGTTAGACATAATTAAGTGAAGTAACAAAATAAAAAAATAAAAAACAAGCCGATAGCAGCGGTCGCCTTTGCGCACGCATACAGCAACCCAAACAACTACCAGTGTGGACAACAACCAAAGAGGCTGCGCGGATAGCCGATAGCAGCAGTCGCCTTCGCATACACATACCAATAACCCGATTCAATTTTTGAGTTTTTCTTTCCATTAGGGTTAAGTAAATAACTCAATGATAGCGAAGGTAAGCTAAAATAGAGAAGGACAGCAGCTCAAGAATCAAAGACACTTGAAATGAGTGCAGGTACAATCTCTCTTTCTTTTGTCTCTAATATAATGAATTGAAGATGATGGGGGTGGTTTTTCTCTTGATCTCCAACTTTGTACTGAAACATTCAAGTAATTACTTTTGTGTTCCTTTCACTCTTTGTGGGTTTTACCCTGAAACTGGAAAAGAAGAAGAAGAAGAAGAAAATTTTGCAGAATCGCTGAAGGGGAATGATAGGGCGATACTTGCCGGCTATCTTTGATATTCTGGGATACTACTAGTCACCAGTCACTGCATATGTTTGACGATGTTATTGCTGGCTCTTTTGTTGAAATAACAATCAGTTTTTGAAAATGTCTCTTAACAAGACATTTTTCAAGTTGTAATTTTTATAGGTTAAGATTTCAAATTTCTAGAGATAAACCATTGTGGCATGGTTCTATGATTGGTTGTGCGAGTGCATAACTACATCATGGAACTTTACATCTCGGTGCAATTTGTATGGAAAATCATGTAAAAATGCACGAAGAGGGGTTGCAGCTTTTCAAGTGGAAGGAAAGCTGCGGTTGTTGACTTCTTTCACTGAAGTATCAATTTGTTGATCTTAGAATATAAATAGTCTCCTTGTGTTATCTTAGTGTCATGCACTGTTCTCTTCTGGGGACCAATCCATTTTTAAACGAATTGACATTGCATAATCCTCTAATTTTGATTACCTGTGAGAGAAAAAAATTGAACATTTTTCATGTGCATATTTCATGAGTCCTTTATGTTTTCAAAACATATCCGCAGGTGGTGCATTTGGTGGAAATAGAGGATTGAGACCAGTACCGCCAGAAAAAGGCATCTTCCCCTTGGACCACATGCATGAATGTGACTTGGTGCTGTTTCTTTTCAGTCTCCTACTTCTAAAATTTTAGTTTTTGCTAGTTTTGTGAATTTACAATGAAATATTTCTGTAATCTTTTTAATTTCTTGTTGGTTCCTTAGCTTTTATAATGGGTTTGTTTCAGGAGAAGAAAGATTACCTCAATTGTCTCAAATCTTCTGGTCACCAATCTGAAAAATGTAGACTTTTCTCCAAAAAGTACCTGGAATGTCGTATGGAAAAGTAAGTCTGCTGGATTTCTCTACTATCCTTTGCTGTAATTTGTTCTTTTGCATCTAGTTTCTTTCTGATTGTGGTTAATTTCTGAAAACCCAAAAGAAGCATATCTACCGGGGGGTGGGGGGGTTGGGTTGTGTCCATTCTGATACCTGCCTGAATTATGTAGTGCTTTGTTTAAGTGAATGACTGTTACGATAAATGTTCATATTCTTTAGCAATGGAAATTGCATAAACTCCATGTGGTAGGTAGTGTTGCCATAGTTTTGCACAACTTCTCTACATGGTTATAGGAAATCCTGGTTGTGATGCAATCTGTCTTGACTTGTAAAAGAAAAGCACATAACAACTGCTACATCCTAAATCCAGGAAGCAGAAAGCTAAAATCAGCGAATACTGAAAGCCTATATAATTACAAAGGAAAACTATTTGCTGTGTTAAAATGTAAAATTAAATAAAGATAACTGGTAGTAGTTTATTCAAATTCTTCTGGAAAAGTAGTTTGTTCAAACTCTTCTGGAAAAGATAATGGCAAAGGATTCATTTAATTTCTATAAGGAAAAGGTGCCACTTTATTAAACCCTGAATACATTTATGCCTTGGTTGAATTAAATTACAACCTTTTTTGTGTGTGCATCTGGCATGAACTTCCCTATTAAAATTTGGCATTTACAATGATTTTTGTTGTGAGCAAATTTCTTTGCTAGAATGTTGTGTGCATTCTGCATGATAAGAGTAGTGAAACAAAAATTGTTGTTGTTTGATATCATAATCAAATCCTAGAAAGTCGAGCAATTACTGCTCAGACAGCTATGTTTTCAGAGGCAGATGAAACTGTGTAAACGAAAACTGTGGCCATCCTGAATTAATGTTGGCTGATCTATCATATTCAAGTCATAGCCATTCAACATTTGTTTTCAAGTTTGTTTTTACACGTGGAGAGGTCTCACATAACCTAGAACATTTCATTGTTATCCTGCAGAAACTTGATGGCTAAGCAAGACATGTCAGAACTTGGGTTTGGAAAGGTTTCTGAGATAGATGCTCCAGGTGAAAAACCCAATGAGAGAATTAATAACTGATATGGAACTAGTGGCTATACGATCTGGAACTAAAGGATGAAGAAGAGGGTATCACAAAGTTGGAAAAGCTTTTGCGGTTCAAACTGAGTCAATGGGCATTTTCATTTTCTTTTTCATTTGACTGATGTACGTTTCATTATGATCAAAGACAGCGAAAGAAGCTAAGATATCCAACAGTTACAGGGTTGGATTCAAACACTTTTAAGGACCTAGATAGGGATGCATAAATTTTTGTAACCAACTGCTGTGTAGATCATTCACAGTTTGCTAACAGCTTTTGCTGATCCTGCGTTATCTAAACAGGACATTAGAATTATTTTGTTTTGCATTGTTTCGGTTGGTTCTATCAGATACATTCACTTAATCCAAAATCATTGGGATTTATTAGGGTCAAGTTCTTAAGAGCTCTTTTCTTCTTTCCCCTAAAACCCCATGTTTATTCTTCAGTGCTGTTTGCAATTATAGATTCACATTCAGTCAAATGCTATGATGATCTTAAAGAATTGCCCGCCAAGTGCCAACTGAATGCCGTTTACATTTGACAATATGTTAGTTGCCGATGACTACATTCAGTTGCACTCACCAGACATTGTCCGACATTCGGTCAATTGTGACTCAATGTGATCGTCATTCATCGACATTCGATCGAAAAAAGAATACGGTGAAGCCACCTATTCCTTGTCTTGGTTCAAAGATGATGCTATCCATTTTCCGTGCAGATGATAGAAATATAAAATGCCAGTGCAGCCAAAAAAAAAAAAAACTTGGTCTGGATGATTACACCAATGATGCTCGTCAAATGAATCCAGTCTTTCCTAACGGTCCAAAAAAACTTGAAAGGTGTAGGCGTGTAGCTGCTGGCGGGAGGTAAACCCTAAGCTACATCCTCCTACTACCTTGTACTAAAAAAAAAAAACTCACTCTCTCTCTCTTCCTCGAAGGCATCGCTAAGGGCACTCCCCTTGTATAAAAACTCGATGCTCCACGTTTTCTATTCTCTCTCTCTCTCTCTCTCTCTCTCCTCCTTCTTCCATGGCTTGCCATTGGTCTCTGCAACTTAACAACTCATTCTACTTCTCGTAAGTTCCTCCTATCTAATGCTTACATGCACCTATACATAGGCGTATCTAAATGTGTCTTTTTTACCCGCTTGTGACTTGCCTACAAGTGATATGATTATACATGGAGTAAAGGGGATAGCGGTGAAGTTAAAGATGTAGTTATGGCAGGCATCTATGAAGTGATTCTTGTGCATTGTCCATTTTTGAGTATGTCTGTGCTGCATTACTGTATATAGTCTTGGAACTGGATTGAATCGTGTTTATGTGAACTACAGATCTAAACTTCTTTTGCTCTTATTATATTCTTCTGCCTCATAAAGATTAATTCTTGATTGCCCAAGAATACACTGTTTATGCTTGGACTAAACTGGAAACAACTAATAGAGCAGAAATTAGGTGTAGTTTTTAATCATTCATGACCAAGCCTGACGTTTGAACTTACCTTCTGGGACATTTCTGCTTGGTATAAATGTAGTATGGACCCCTAGCAAGGCTCTGAGTGGATAACAACTTACTTTCCACCAACAATATTTATTGACTTCTGCAAGATGGGGTCTGGATTGTTGAAAATAAGAATGGAGGAATAATATAGATTGCAGACTCTGTTCAGTTGATGGGGCTAGGTGAAAACACCCGGGCAATATAAAATTATTTATCAAAATTAGCAAATTGTATTGAAGTTACATAGAAGAGAGTAAAGATTCTATTCAATTTAATTCCTCCAGCTTGAGGATTTCTAGACACTTGTTTTGTTGGGTTTCATTATTGGTATCCAACAATTTTATGAACTTATGTAACAATCTGTTCAATAATGAGGATTATATGTCCATGTTAAATTTGCCATTTGAATGCTTATCTGAACTGGAGGGAAGAATATTTCATTATTGATTGGCTGTCCTTTTGAGGTCACAGGAAGTCTTCTGGATCAAAATGCAAAAGAAGGATCAAGGCTGATGCTCCAAACTTTTCAAAATTGAATGGGATGGAACATGGGGTTTCTTTCTTTTCGAAGAATAGCATTTCACTTGGATTTGTGTTTGCACGTTATACTTCCCGGTACATTTCTTTGAAGGTGTTATCTTCCATGTCTTCTTCTGCTTCTACTGGAGAAATTAATGACGTGAATGAGGCTGTTGTGAGTAGACCTGATGATAAAAACATGGAGTTAACTCGAATAAATTGTCTTGTGTGGGTGCTGCATGAGTCTGCAACAAGCTTTTCCCAAGCAGTTGAGTCCCTTGAACTGGCAGGAAGTGGTCCAGAACTTGCAATGGCTTGGAATGGGAAGGATGTCCATATATGGCATAAACGTTTGGCATATCAGGTATAGACAAACCAAACTAATGCATTAGCAATATGCTTCTTCTTCTTCTTCTTCTTTTGTTATATAACCTGAAAAAAGTTAGATTAATTCATTGTTGCTTGTGATTAAGATCATTGTTTCTATAATCATAATTGGTCATTTAATTCACATATTTGTGCTCATATGTTGTTCTGCATTTGAACACTCAGAGATAATTTAATTGTTTAGCGGTGGAACCCTCTTTATGAATGTAGAAAACATAAATTTTCAAACAAGAATCGTTGACTAATATGGCTGTCAGGTTGCTGTTTATGCTTTGCTGAAAACGGCAATTGAAGTAGAGATTTTGCTTTCTCATGATCGTCACAACCCATCTCCAGTTAAAGAAATGTAAGTAATTCTTATGTGCAAGTACATATGTTCATGGTAGTTACAATTCCTTAACCAAAGAACTTATGGCAACGGATGTAGAGGGGGTTTATTTAAACCCAAAGTAATGCTTGTACATGATGTTTTAGCTTGGTATAACTCTATAAGAGATTTGATTCCATTTCTTGGATGTTTGGCATTAAGCCAAACTGGTAGTTTAAACCTCATCCAAGATGCATTCTGTGTCTGCTGATTATACTTTTTCTATTTCTTCCGTGGTTCAAATATTCAAATATTCGTGGTCCATATATCATCTAGTTTGATGCTTTTACTTTTCATTTGGTCCAGCTTTACCCCGAAGATAAACTTGCTAGGCGAGTACATAGAAAACCAATTGAACATGAAGCACCCAGACTTAGTACAGTGGTTTAAAGCGGTGGAATTGCCTCATATAGCAGGATTTTTTGCTCCTTCGCTGAAACAGTGGTCTGTAGAATATGCTGGAAGGTTTGTTCGTTTAATCCGCTGCTTCATTTCATTGCAATTTACCTTTAGTTCTTGAATTATGATTTAGCCTATAGACATATATATTCAGTGGTGTTGCAGGGATTATTGTAGCAATAAGCTGCTGTGCGGCTGTTGGAAAATTGGGCAGTGAAAGAATTTGCTGTCCATTATTCACGTTGTCACTAGAGGATGTATTAATAGAGCTCATGGATCTTTCACATAGTATTGTTGAAGTGGACAAATTACACAAACTAGCAACCGAGGCAGGATTCGAACTTGATTTCTTGTCCCATTTTGGTGCGAAGGTTTTCCCGTGCAATAAAACTGAAGAACTAGAGCTCTGGATTGGGTTGGCGCAGCAAAAACTTTCATTGGCACTCAGCAAAGAAATTGATATAAGAGGCACAGGAAAGAGGGTCAGTTCCTGCATGGCCAAATATCTTTGAAGTTTTTAAAAAACAGTCATAGTATTAGCACATATTTAGCAGGAGCTTTTCCCTGACAGAAAGTTATAGATGGATTTTAGACACATCAATATGTTGTTCTTACTCAAATCCTGACTTTTATAATAACACATCTGGTGTAACAAAATACTGTTGTCCTGTTATTAGGTAACTTTTATATAAACTTAGAATTTCTAATTGTTTAAGTAAATTTGGGTACCGGTGGTGAGATTGTCAAGTAAAGTTGCATTTCTCTGGAATTTGAATAATGGCTCTTAATTATAATATTATAACAGGCTTGTGCAGATAGTTTGGCCACTCTGGGGCTTTTTGCATATCTGGGAAGAAAGACTAGATTATTCTTGTCAAGAATGGGCATTAAGGACCTTGATGAGCTTGTTCTGGACTTCCTCAGGTAACTTCTGAAAACTGAATGTTCAATTTGTGTATACTAACTGAGTAAGAGGTCACATTCTTTACCTGCAGTTATTTGGAGTGTGGCTGCCTTTTTGTTTACCCTGAACTTGCTTCTGTGCCAACGTATCAATGTTTCATGGAGGTAATTTTAATTGTAGTTTTATTGGAAACAAAGAAATGAGAAGCTCTCTAATATATGTAAAACATCCTTCTAGGTCGTAAGTGATGAAATAGGATGGCTTGATTTTTATGCTGCATGCTCTTTTTTAAGCAATCAAGAAAGGGAAAGGTCCAAACAGCACACAATTCAAGCAGAGAAAGAGATAATTCTATCTACTGTATTTACTGTTTGTTATGATGTTTTCTCTGGTTTTGCTCACTTCAGCCGTTCGGCTCAACAGCCCTTAGATGCAGAATTGCTAGCTTTCTTGCTCAGAAGGTTGTAAACAATATTTCTACTTCCACTATTAAGTTATTCTATTAAAATACTTGATCTGCTTCATTGACCAATTGATTGTTGACCTGTTCTCTCAATTTTTCAGTCAAAGTCTGTTAACTATCTGTCTGGAAGACTACTGGGCAGTTTATGATAGATCTTGGTATGCTGTTTGTTTTACTTTCAACTCTTTCTTAATTGCAATTGGACATGAACCAACTTATGGGAATTCAATGTAACTGTGCACATGCTGTTTTTCTCTGCAGTGAACCACTAAAGATTGTAGAAGCAGGTGCCTCTGACCACATGCTACCTGTAGGAACAAAGGGAAATGAGAATTTATATGTGACATTAGAAGCGCAACAGAGACCAGCTGAGTTAATACTAAAGGGATGCCTGACAACAAAATCTCTACAAAGCATTAACCTGAGAAAGGTATGGCTAACTGCGATCCTTGACCAGTTGAAGAAACAGGTGGTATTGTTTGCCAACTACATAGATTGTGCAATGAAACTAGAGTGTTGAGTAATTAAAAGTAGAACTTTGAGTTGAAAATACCTAGAGTTTCAAGGAAAGCAAACTAGGTATTGATTATTTTTAGTCTGGAACAATGGAAAGAAATGACAGAAGTACTGAAGATTTGATAGCTACTACAAAGACCAACTTTTCTGTTTATGCATGCATGCATATGTACTTACGTACAATACGGAACTAAATGCTGAAGATTCTTAAACATCAAGAGATATCCAAAATTTAGCACTCTACATCTTTCACCAATTTATTCTTAGACAGTTGCAAGATGGCCACGTTCCTCGTATCTGATTTCTTTGGTATTCATTTGCCTTTTAAGAGCAGGCTAGTTGCTCTGCCCAGAGAGAAGCAATAACTCATGTGGAAGCCTCCAGCACCACCGCCACCAGACCAAATCTTCCACATGAGAGCTTACTCAGAAAATACAGTGTCAAATTGGTATCTACAAGCTCGGTAAGCCCAATTGTCCTGCACCTCTTTTTAATGAACAGCATGGTTTCATTTTTGGATGCTGGATTGCTAACATAGAAAAGCAGATTGTTTTGAAGGATTTGTGGATGGGAACCCAATTGCTTGTTGTAGACATCAGTTGTGCTCTGAAGCTACTCTTAAAGCAATTTCATGGCCACGAAGTTACAATAAGAGAAAGAAAGAAGTTAAAGAGAACGCTAAATGACATTATAACACTAATCCCAGTTACAATACTAATGCTACTTCCTGTAAGCACCCATGTACCCTAATGAAGATACTCTGTTATTTAGGTTAGAAGTGCAGTTTATACAAGCAGAAATATAATAATTGTTGAAAGAATCGATTGAATCTTCTTTTCCTATATATCCAGGTGTCTGCTGTAGGTCATGCGGCTATTCTAGCAGCCATCAAGAAATATATGCCGTTCTTGGTATGCCTTTCTGCAGATCTTCCTATTCCTTATACTGTTTCCGCTGATCTTTTTTTCCTTTACTGTGTAATTAGATCCCTTCTCCATACTCCGCTGAGCGACTTGAGGTTGTGAAACAACTAGATAGAACCAAGAAGATGGAAGTTCAGTCATGGATCAACCTTGAAGATCCATCCTCTAGAATACCATGAATAAGCACTCTTTCCACGCTAGTGCCTTGAAGATCCATCCTCTAGAATACCAAGAATAAGCACTCTTTCCACGCTAGTGCTGTCATCTGAAGTAATAAATTAGTTTCATGTGTAACTGCAACATACCTAATTGTATGCTCTGAGTTTGTAAATACATGATTGCATATATATGTTGAGAGCATAATGTAACTTGCTAATGCTACACTGTATAGATTCAATCCGTTTCTTTTTGGTTAGATATTGCTTACCTGTTTGTTAAGTAAATGAGAACTAGTTGTAAAAATTGATAATATACAGGCTTGCTGCGGTAATGGACTTTTTTCCCCTGGATTTCATCCTGCTCAAACCAGCAATGTTCTATAGCAATTGCATCACTAGGCTCTCTTTGCGAAAAAAAGTTGTAAACATACCAAAATAGTGCACTGCTACTGCTGAAAACACAAAAACAACACATGATATTATTAGAATCATCTTTCCAATATCTTTTGTGAGAAATGCAGAACGAAGAGGAACATCTGGATCGGCCAGGGTTAAAAGTGAGATTTCTTTTTTGGTGCTCTAGAAGAGGTCCTCCTGCTACTAATTACTGATATATAAAAAGTAATGCTGTTATATGCCTTGTCAGGTGCGGAGTAAGGTATGAAATCGATCACCTAGGCTGTGTAGAGGATCTTCGTGATATTCAGATCATCTGTTAACAGATATTATAATGATGTAAGAGTAAAGAAGATGTTTATTAATGTCTACCACGCTTTAACAGGAAAAGGAAAAGAAAACAGGATGTCATTTCCTTGAAAAATCACACAGAAGACACGATATCATTAACAAACACCGATTACTCTGATAAAGCAAATGGTGACTGCATATGTAAGGAGATATTGTTGCACACGAACTAGCAAGTAAAAATACATAAAATCATTGAAGCTGTCGTTTATTTGAACATACCGGGCATCACCTAATCTACCTTGCAATATTGCATAACCCATCAACATGCCAACTTAGGCAGGGCAAAACAACCAATATGTTTGGTCCTC
>Ga0325411_1007478_pt1 | contig 11917 bp, 7 predicted proteins | sample PopdelMetagenome_13_FD_206181 | JGI IMG/M metagenome (GOLD analysis project Ga0325411, IMG submission 206181) | Populus deltoides microbial communities from Bellville, Georgia, United States - Xylem-PdIQD-R4 | ecosystem: Host-associated > Plants > Phyllosphere > Stem > Wood/Secondary xylem...
TCAAGAGTTAGCTACTTAGCCTCCTACAACGCCTTCCTTGCTGCCACCAAGTTCATTAATTCAATTCCTACGCCACGACTTGCTTGTGAGTGATGAGATGATGAATGTCCTCGTGAGTCTTTTGAGTTGTACGATAATAAAGGATGCCCTACTGTACTAGAGTAAATTATATGTTATAAATGGCCTCCTAATTTAAATAAACTGGGTGTATATCATCCACATGTACGTACGTTCCTTTTTTGATGAAATATATGGGCGTACTTATGCTTGCAGTTAATTTTTGTCATGCTGGATCTAATTATATGTTACAAAAGGATGTGCAAAATAGTTTGTGTTTGTGTAGAAGCACGTACACGGTTAAGAAACAGCAAAGGGATAAAATGACCAAAATAAAAGTTTAGATTTTATTTTTTAATTGGAATTTCATCTATACACCATAATTTTCATGACACGTATAAGAATGAAAGTTAAGCATAATAAAAAGAAAAATGACTCAATCAATTGTAACATAAAATAGTACAACTACACCATAATTTTCATATTACATATTATAATAATAAAGTTATTTTTTAAAAGGTTTTGGAAAGATATTATTTATTAAAAATTAAACACAAGATATTAATTGATATATGCAAGTTTTTAAGTTAAAAAAACTTTTACTTAAGAAGGTGTGTGATACAACCGATATAATATGTAAAAAGCAAACACAAACAAAACAGAGGTATGTTAAAAGTGTCTCAACTACTAGAATCCTAATTTGTATTTTGTTATTAAATATTTCACTTTAATATAGTATAATTCTTTAAGAGATTTACAACTCCTTAAATAAGTCAATAATTTACCTTTACAAGCAATAAAAATCAAAATTAAAATTCTAAATCAAATAGAGAAACCAATATAAAGTCTAGGATTAAACTATATATATATTTGAAACATCATCTTTTAGGCCTAATTTGAAGACTTTTCTAACCTCACTTACTTATAGTGACATGATCTCCTATTGGACCGGGCCTATAAAATCTAAATACAAAATTTAAGCACAATCCAAAAGTTAGATCAAAATTTATGGATTTGTTTTGTTGAGATCGGTTATTTGGTGCTATGATGCCTCTTATTGGACTTAACTTTATCTCACCAATCCATAAACCAATCTACTAAGCTTTTTTTTGAGTCAGTTATGACTAATTTGCAACTAACTGTTCAGAACCTTCAGATTCTTTAGACCCACCTACAATAGTATGTTAAAGAGTTAATATAAAACCACTGTGGATGACTAATTTGACAACTTAAGTTTTTGTATTGAAATGATTTTTTTAACAAAAATGATAAAATGGATAATGACTGCCCATAATTTGACAACTTAAGTTTTTGTATTGAAATGATTTTTTAACAAAAATGATAAAATGGATAATGACTAGCCTATAAAAAAACTATAAAATCTAGGTGCTTACAACTGACACGACCAAAGAGTTGATGTCTTCTCCCAAGTGTAGGAGTGTCGAAGTAACAAAATAACCCGACAAGACCGGGGTCGAACCACAAAGAGGTTAACTGTATAAACTGACCATAATTTCATGAAGAGTCCAAGATTCAAAATAATCGTTTTCAAGTTCAAATTGTAGCAACAACGGAGAAGTCGAAATCTGTCCTGCAGCCCAGACATTGTTTAGTATTCAAGTCATATCTCGAGTTCTAGAAGTCCAAATGCACCGATTCATTTTTAGTTGGAATCTGAGACAATTTCCTAGAACTTTCATGAAAACTATATGTTCAAATTCGGATGTTAGAAATGATGTTTTCGGCAGACAAGAAGATAAGGATTGTTACCAAGTCAAGAGGTGGCCACCAACTCAACAATTAGTTATCAAATCAATAGTTTCGAATTTTGGCCTATAAAATGAGGTATTTTCCATGCATTTAGGCATCTTGGTTTTCATATCAAGATCATGTTCTTGCTCTCTTTCTTTATATTTTTGTAATGCTTAAGTTTTGTTTATATTAATCTCTTGTTTATGCTTTTCATTTCCTTTCCTTTACTTAGTTAACTTATATTTTATTTATGTTCTTATCTTATTTATTTATGTTTCTCTCTTTCATGATGTTTAGCTAAGTTTAGTATGTCAAGGTGAAAAGGTTACACTAATGGTGTAAGAATAAGTATAGTATAAACTCAACATGGACTTTAATGTTTGATACTAACATGTTTTGTATTTGATATCTTGTTCACTTTTAATACTTTCCTTGTTAAGGTTAATCTAGATTTATATTGTATAACTCTTGATACAACAAATACTTGGCACTTTCATAGCCCAACAGTATGGTATAACCGACACCTGTGCTATGAAAGGAACTTGATTTGTTGTTAACATAAGTTATAATCATGAATACCTGATAACATTTACAAGTATTAGCATTATTCGAATAAGATAACTAATGTAATCATGTTAACAATTTATAATCCGATTGGAACCTCCTTTATGTATGGTTTCTAGTTGAGTAATAAAAAGAGTTTATACTATACTTGTTTGAAATACCATTAGTGGATCCTCTAACCTTGATAATTATTTTATCCTTGTTTAATCCTTATATCGATATCACATTTCAAAGCTCTCTTCAATTCCTTTTCCATTATTATCTATTTCTTTATTTGTACTTTATACAGTTAACCTCCCTGTGGTTCAACCCCGGTCTTATCGGGTTATTTATTACTTCGACACTTCTACAATTGGGAGAAGACATCAACTCTTTGGTTGTGTCACAAACCAAACAAACCAAAGCTAATTATGAGATAAAAATCTGCCTTTGAATAACATTTTGAATTGCATGGATAAATGGTTGGTAGACTCTCTATAATCACCCGCAAGATCTTTTAGAAAAAAGAACAAAGTTTATAAATCTTATCGACGTGTGTTTGAAATAAGGAAATACCATCTTTGTTATTCCTTCACTTTCTAAGAATATATCCCTTGTGGTTCTTATTTGAGCCTAAATAATTTTTTCTATGTAAAAATCCTGACTAGAATCACACCCAACACCGAGGGGCAAAAAGAAAATGTGAGCAAACTATTAAAATACACACATGGATCTATGAACGAACCTAACATTAACGGGCATTGTCATAAAAAGGAAGAAGTAAAGAAAGGAAAAGAAAAATAAATTTGGTTTAATGATGCTCTAAGATTGAAATAAAGACCCCAAAGCAAGACTCTGCATTACAAAAGATAGTCTATCCAAACATAGTCTATGAGACGACTTTATAAGAGAAAATAGGTAGAAGAAGATGATCCTAAGTCTTTAAACCCTCAAACACCTTTTTAAGCCAAAAAACATTCATTTTGTTTCATAACCCATAGTCATAGTTTGCATTACAGGCTTTAAATCCTTTCTAACTAAGCGCATACAACTTAGTTTGATAAACAATGATTTTATTGTTCACACGACATGATAAATGAATAGCCACCCAGTTTTACCCATGTAAGAAAAATATAAATTCTAACATGAAACAAAAAAATAAATTATTCTGTATATATTTTTCAAGTAAATACTTTAAACCTTTTGAAAACTAAAACAAAAGGTCACCTCTAGTAAACGCCTATTCTAAATCTGATAAAACCCTTAATGGGAATTGCTTAAGAAACTATTTTGATGCATACATTGAAAGTTTTAGTTTTCATGAATAAAACCAAGTCTTTTAAAGGTTTTCTTTTTTAAAAAAGATTTAGGTGTTAAAACACAACATAAAATAAGCCCTAAAGATTAAAAAAAAAGTAATTAAAGCATCGACAAAAGCATGATAGAAAGCAATGCCAAATCATATATTTAGTGGAGTAAGAAAGGCCCTCACAAGAAACCAAAGTTGGAGACTTCTTCCCAATAATGTTAATGGGTAAGAGAGGCAGCACAAGAAACCAATCCTGATTTAAGCATACAATTTCAAACACATGAACAAGCTTACACATAAAAAAAAAGAGTTCATAGAAAACCAAAGAAAGGGTGAGACCTATGTTTCCAAACTAGGTAAGAATGCGTGCATTGAACCCCAAAATATTTCACAAGTTTTTATTTTTATAGAAAAATTCTTGACATTAGACTTAAACAAGTAAAAAAATTGATAAGGAAAAAGTCTTTGTGAAAGTTCTGGTTAACGGGAATCATCAGATTGGGATTTGAAGTTGCTTAACCTATAAAAAGAAATTTTGGTACTGTTTAAAAGGAGTCGTTAGATTGGGATTTCAGGTTGATCGAGCTACAAACAAAGATTTTGGATCTGTTTAAAAGGAATCCCCAAATTAAGATTTCAAGGTGACGGAGTTGCAGACAAAGATTTTGATTCTGGTTAAAGAGAATTACAAGAGAGGGATTTCAGGTTGACTGAGCTGCAGGCAAAGATTATGGTTTTTGTTTAAAAAAATCACCAGATTGGGATTTCAGGTTGGCTAAGCTGCAGATAGAGATTTTGATTTTAGTTAAAGGGAATCACCATATTAGGATTTCAGGTTGATTGAGCTGCAGATAAAGATTTTGGTTCTTGTTAAAAAGAATCACCAGATTGGGATTTCAGGTTGATCAAGCTGAAAACATATGTTTTTGTTTTAATTAAAGGGAATCATCAGATTAGGATTTGAGGTTAACTAAGCTATAAACAGTTTGATCATAGTTTTGGTTAAAAAGAATTGTTACAAAGACAGAGTTTCAATTCAGCTGAACTAAAAGCTTTGAGAAATTTAGTTTTGAAGAATAGTTCATTTACATTTACAACTTACTATGCAAATCACTTAACTAGTATTTGCTCCGTAAGTATTATAAAGAGAGGGCATCTCTTGTTATCTATTTTTTTGGGACCCCACATAAGTAAAAAAAAAAGGAAAAGAGAAAATATAAAAAAATCAAAAGAAATATTGGAAGAAAATAAAAAAATATCACCAAGAAGAGTATACCAGAACACCTAATTTAAATAAACTGGGGTGTATATCATCCACATGTACGTTCCTTTTTTGATGAAATATATGGGCGTACTTATGCTTGCAGTTTTTGTCATGCTAGATCTAATTATATGTTACAAAAAGATGTGCAAAATAGTTAGTGTTTGTGCAAAAGCACGTAACCTTCTAAGAAACAGCAAAGGGATAAAATGGCCATAATGAAAGTTAGATTTTATTTTTTAATTGGAATTTCATTAATACCTAATACCCAAAATGAAAGCACAACTATACACCATAATTTTCATGATAGGTATAAGAATGAAAGTTAAGCATAATAAAAAGAAAAATGACTTAGAAAATAGATAAGTGATTATTTAAAAAGGTTTTGGAAAGATATTATTTTTTTTAAGTTAAAATATTTAAACTAAAAAGATTTCATATTATTTATTGAAAAAATACAATTTTCTCCATTTAATTTTCTTAATAGTTGTTTCATACCATCACCCTATATATACCCTACATCCTTGTAAAGTTGGAATAAAAAAACAATCAATCACAAAATATTTATCCTCTTAAACCTTGCTGGGTTCTTTACTTCCTTTTCTTTTTTAACTTGTTTCTACTTCCCTCATTTGGGAGAAATATTTATAATGAATGTATTTGCACATCATCTTTTAGGCCTTTATATATATTGAAACATCATCTTCCAGGCTTAATTTGAAGACCTTTCAAACCTCACTTAGTTATAGTGAGATGACCTCCTCTCAGATCGGGTTTATAAAATCTAAATGCAAAATTTGAGCACGATCCAATTGTTTGATCGAAATTTATAGATTTGTTTTGTTGAGATTGGTTATTTGATGCTATCATGCCTTTTCTTGGGCTTAACTCCAGCAATCCATAAAATCAATTTACTACGCATTTTAGGTGATTTAGTTATGATTAATTTGCAACTAACTGTTCAAAACCTTCAAATTCTCTAAACCTACCTACAATAGTATGTTAAAGAGTTAATATAAAACCAATGTAGATGACTAACTCAACAACTTAAGTTTTTGTATTGAAATGAATTTTTTAACAAAAATGATAAAATGGACAAATTAAGTGTTTACAACCCATTACATATGGAGATTTCTTAAGCACTTATTATTAAATTAATAGTATTCTATCCAAGATTTTTAAGCATTCTTGTTAGTGACTCCTACTAAATCTTTTTTATTGAATGATATTCTTGTAATTAATATATGTGGGATATGTAGTCTAACACCTTTTTCACTTAGAAGTCATTTTTTTTATCAAGTGGCGTAGACTCTAGAATCCTTGCTAGAACATTGAGCGTTTTTAAGACTTTGATACCATATTTAATTTGATAGTAGAATTTAAGTTTTATTCAATAGACTTAAGCTTAGTTGGTGGTGGTCTTTTCTTAATCTTTTATATTATTTTATTTTCTTACAATCACATGATGTGGGATGATCTCTAGTCATCTATTATCTATGAATTCATCTTGTATGAGAGAGGAAAGAACAATGTTGTGTATATTGAATAATTTTTTTAAACCTTTTCTTATATAATAACATGTATCCCACCGTTCAAAAGTAAAAACTTGTAATTTATGCCATGAGTTTTGCAATAGAGAAGTAATTTTAACAAAAATAATAGAAAACAATAATAATATTTTCTAGTCCATGGTGAACTCTAGAAACTCCTCGCTCCGAAAGCCATAAATAGCTTTAATCACACATTTAACTAATCCTGGCTAAATATCCTTCCTGACGGTGCGCTTTACTCAAACAGACTAAATTGTGTCCATTTGGGCCATAGCCTAAATGGGTGAAATAAAATAAAAAAAACAATCCATTTAAGTTATGGTCTAAATGAATTGAAATAAAAAAAAAAACAAGAAGAAAGAACCAGTTTGTTTGGGCAATAACCTAAACAAAACAGATCAAAACAAAAACATTTGCATAAATCATTTAATACTCCACTTTCACCCATGCAAAAAGACTTCTCTCTATCTTTATGTACACATACATGTAGAGAAGGAAATAAAAATGGAAATATTCATTACAATGCTAATATGACATGAGAGAAGAGAGATGAAAGACAAATGGAAGGAGAAAAAAAGGAATGAATGGATCACAAAACACACACTTTTATTTTCAACACCCTCAACACCATTGGAAAGAGCTTGATGAGATGATTCCTTAAACACCTTGGAAGAATATATTTGCTTTTTAGGTTTCCAACACCACTAGCATCTAAAGGAGACAACACTACCTACTCTCCTAGTGAGTTTATTACACCAATAAAGAGGAGAAAAATAAAAATAAAAATTGACTATTTGGGCTTCAATTCAAATAACTAAATGTTTTCTAACCCAAATAGCTAGCCCTTACCATTTCTCTTCTCTTCACTCTTATTTTTTCTCTCACACATTCTCTCTCCTCCTTCCTCTCGTATATCTTTTGCCTCTCTCTCTTTTTCACCACATTGATTGTCCATTATGCATATATCTAAATATTTTTTCAATCTCTAAGGAGTCAAAATGTAGAACTAATGCACATAATATTTTCTTATGATGGTTGACACTATTTTTTCTAGCCAATGATCGACATTACAAACACAAATCACTTTCCATGTAAATTAGTCAACTATTTCTTCATTCTATCCAACGTAGCACTCACATTCACCCACTTCTTCACCAATAAAGTGCAAGGTACTACAGCCAATGATGGAAACTAATGTTTTCACCAATTATGAAACTCTTCACATCTTATAATGAGCGTGACCAAGGTCTATAAATACCTTGAAATACCAGGTTAACCCAATAGGTTGTAAGCTTCTTAGACTAAACATTTCAAACTTGGAATACCAAGTAAACCTAATAGGTTATAAGCTTCTTAGACTAAATACTTCAAACAAAATATATTTTTCTCTCCATTGTTTCATACATTATTTTCTTCTCTTACCCCTATTGACTTAAGTATCAAAGAGTCTCCCATTCTACAAGGAGCTTATATTTTTAGGATAACCAAGTCCATACACCAAGCTCATATTCAAATCCATATGTCTTAGCCTAGGATCATAGCTTGTGGAAAACCTATTTTTTATGAAAGTTTCTTCACGAGTTTACTAGAGGTATAATTTATGGGAAATTGAACTAAAAACTAGATTATCACCTTTCATAAAAAATATTTTCCATGCTAATGAAACTCTAAGATAAAAGAGAGTAACTAATTTCACCACTAAGTGGGAAGATTTCAACAAGCTCAGGATATTGAGAATACATATAAAATATGAGAAGCATCATAGAGCTTGTCATATAAGATAGTGATGCAATGTGTAAAGTTTTTCAAACAATGCAATATGGATCTGCTCATGTATGGTATCATAGAGTTACCAAAAATAATACCATTGAGATCTTCTCTATCACACATAGAGAAGATGAGAGCACTATGACCTATCTTCAAAGGTTCAAAGAGGAAATGTTCAACGTGGAAAGACTCGTTAAACCTATTTCCAGAGAAGCTTTGATTAACAGGCTTTATAACTTTGATTAAATAGTGAGCGAAAAATTCTATTAGGATGGAAAAAGTCAACGTAACTAGTATCCTCAACATCACTAGTCTCTAACTAGATTATCTAAAATGAACACCAAATGACACATTTATGATCATTTGACATTCTCTAAGCTTCTGACTACCTCTCTAACCACCACACAGACTGAGATGTCAACTATTAATGGAGGGAAATAATTTATGAAATATCCTTATCCCATTAAAAACGGTGCAAACACGAGGAACACTAATAAGTTTTACTCTTTTTTTTTATCATGATCATGGGCTTGACACTAAAGAATGTCATGCCTTGAAAAAGAAGATAGAAAAATTGATCATCAAAGGTTATTTTCACCACTTCATGAAAAAGGAAACAAAACTTGAGAATAAAAGGACAAAAATCTGCACACTTGATGATTTACCTTAGATTAAATAATCCTTAAATTAGCTCTAGGAATTATATCTCCATCTTTTCAAATCTTTAATAAAAAAAAATGATTTTCTTCATATCTCCAATGTCTCTAATAAAAATCTACATTAAAATATCTAAATATATCTCTATGAAAATCTTTACAGCGAGATCTTTTGTCTCCATACATGTCTCTATGAAAAATCTCTATGCCAAGTCTTTATATCTTTAAATATGTCTTAATTAAATCTCCTTATATGTCTCGAACATCTCCAAAATAATTAAGGATCTTTATTCAGGTCTCCACGATTACTTATCTCTAAAAGGATCAAAAATCCTTCTTAAAAGAATAGTATCAGAAATTTACATGAAGAAAGCTTTCATGCAGACACTTCATAAGACACAAATAGGTAAACATTCAAATGTCTAGCATGGTAACATTCTCTTATCAACATCAGGTAAAATTTATATCTTAAGTTTTTTTTTCCTCCACTTCTGCTAGTTAAGTCTTTTCAACATGTCCATTTGAAAGACTTAGTGACGTATATGATGATGCACATAAAAAAAAAATATAAAAAAATATATACGACCCAAACAAGCTGACATAAAAAAAATTTCCATTTGGGCCATGTCCCAAATAGACTAAAATAAAAACAATTGCATAAAACATTTCACCTCCTACTTTCACCCATGTAAAAACACATTTCCCTACCTTTATATACACATGCATGAAAAGAAGGAAATGGGGCTGAAATATTCATTATAATATTAATATGTCATGAGAGAAGAGAGAGGAGAGAAAAATAAAGAAGAGAAAAGAGAATGAAAGAATGAGCGATCAAGGACATGTCGGAGCTTCTTGGAAACAACTTGATGGTATGATTTTAAAAACACCTTAAAAGACCATATTTTGATGTCTGAGTGGGTTATACACACAACTTAAGAGCAACAACACTATCCATTATCTTGACGCTTGTAATGTATGCACCAAGGAGAAAATAATAAATATAAAAGTCAGATGTTTGGGCAAACCCATATGGTTAGTGTTCATCCTGTAACGCCCTGAATTTCCACAATATTAAAGGATACTTTGAGTATTGAACATCAAAGAAACATAAGGTCAATTTTTTTTCATTCCTTTAACGTCAATATATCGTATTGACTTTTTATCCACCTAATTATATTCTTATCATATTATTTAACTCATCTCTAGTCTATATCTCAATTATACAATTATGATTTATGTCTCTTAATTTCTATCATAATTTCAGTAAAGTCTCCTCTATTCGAGTCCCTAAAATAATTATTCTCTTCATATATAACACTTATTTATCAACCAATGGATATATAAATCTAACAATGTCTTTTAGTCCTTTTATTGTAATACAATTTAATCATAAAATTTGTCTATTACAACCACTTTACTACAATATCCCATGTGAGCACTGGCCATGTGTAACCTATCCATCAACCTGTAGGAATGCATATAGACTCATGTAAAACATAATTTTTTTATCAACTCTTTTATTTTATGAATTAACAAAAATTATGACTTAAATGTCTAAGCATTGGCCATATTGTAATACAATTTAATCATAAAATATGTGTATTACAACCATTTTAGTACAATAGCTCATTTGAGCATTGACCATGTGGTTAGCCCATCTATTCAACATGTAGGAGTACATAAAGACCCTTGTAAAACATAATATTTATATGAACTCTTTTATTTTATGAATCAACGAAATTCATATCTTAAACCTCACAAGTAAAATGAGTTAATTACCAACATCATAGACTATACATCACATGTGGTAACCTATATACCTATCAGCATAATTATGTTTTTTTTGTTTTTCATTTTAAGCCTTAGCAAGCATTTCATTCTTTATAACTCTTACTTAAAGTCTCATATATTGTATATTCGTTATCTTATATAGTAAGGTAAACACATAACTTGTTTGGAGGCATCATCATATATAGAAAGTCACATAGAAGAACATTTCTTTAAGCCCCCACCTCACCAGTTTATCTTGTGCTTAATTTCAAGCACTATTCTTTATAGAAAGGGTTATTTAGTATTTTCTTTTTGTAGAAAGAAGAAGAAGAAGAAGAATAAAAATAAGAGGGAGGGGGGGATTCTCATTTATAACTTATTTATATTTGCCGACTGAATATATTGCATTGGATTTTGCAGCAAGTTTGTAAAATTTCAAAGGACTTTGGTTTATATTTAAAAATATTTAATTTTTTTTGCAAGAAAAATTATTCATTTTTAATATAAGGATAAAAAAACCCTAAAAGGAATTCATATCCAAAATATTATTAGGAGTAATAATAATTATTTATTTTAATATAAGGATAAAAAAATATAAAGGGTGTTAATATCCAAAATATTATTATGGATAATAATTTTATTACTCACATTAATATAAGGATAAAATAAAACTTGTATGAAGTTAATATCTAAAATATTATTGTGAATAATATAACTCATTCACTTCTAATATAAGGATCAAATTCGAAAAGAATTTATCTGAAATATTATTTGCATTGACGCAACGAGCAAAACGATTATGACATGAACCAAAAGAAATTATGAGGTTTAAAATCATGTGAACATGAAAGGATTAAATTAAAAAATAATAAGTGATTGAAATAAATAATTACTAAAATAAAAGAAAAAAGGTTGAATCACGTGCACCTTAACATGCACAGTGCACCTCTATCTATATTAATACTAAAAATATTAAAAAGAAGAGTAAAAATCAGTTATGGTGATGGTGAGAGAGGAGGCAATGATGGAGATAGTGATAGTGGAGAAGATGATGGTATGGTGGTGATAGTAGAGAAAAAGAAGGTTGTAATTGAAATAATTGCACAATATTAAAAGTAAATTATTATTAGTAAAATATTTTACATAATATCATGAATTGAATATATTTTTTAAAAAATAAATTAAGTTTAAAAATTAACTGTAAAATATTTTTTATTAACCTATAAAATATTTTATAAAAACAAATATA
>Ga0325411_1007480_pt1 | contig 11915 bp, 3 predicted proteins | sample PopdelMetagenome_13_FD_206181 | JGI IMG/M metagenome (GOLD analysis project Ga0325411, IMG submission 206181) | Populus deltoides microbial communities from Bellville, Georgia, United States - Xylem-PdIQD-R4 | ecosystem: Host-associated > Plants > Phyllosphere > Stem > Wood/Secondary xylem...
GCCAAATAATTAATAATAAAGTTATATATCAAATTGTCTCCTTTTAAAAGTACAATAAAGTAAAAATAGGATACTTCACTAACTCTTTTTTTAAAAAGTATTATTCTGCAAAAGTTATGCTGTTTTTTTTTTATTTTAAAAAAAAAATTCTTGTCGTGTTAGTCTTCAAAGTTAAAGACAAGCCACGGCCACTTGAGGTTTTAAAGTTCGAGTATATATTGTCATCTTGGAATAACATTCAAGAGAATTGGGATGATGGGATTTAACATGAATTCTGAATTCCATATCAAATGCCTAAATTTATACTTGTAAGAAATATGGCAGATCGATGGTATGAATCTATATATATATAAAAGAAGTGACAAATACCCCCATATTGAAAATGAATTTTTATATATTATTTTAGCATTTAAATTTATATAAAAAAGAGTGTTTTAGCGGTTATTTTTTAAAGTGTTTTTCGCTCAGATTATTTTAAAATGATTGGAATATATATAAAAAAATTTAAATAAAAAAATTAAATTTTAATTAATTTATCTTTGGACCGCAATCCCAAAAAAAAAACAAAGAAAAATACAACATGGACACAAACTTAATTGCTCAAGATTAATCAAGACTTTGTTTTCATTTTTTGGGTTACAAAATGCAGAATCGAACTTTGAAATAAGAAAGATCTAGGGTATAACAAGGCTACTGGCGTGATCATAAACCACACTCCAAGAAACTGAAAATCAACAAAAAATTCAAGTTTAATGAAACTGGAATGTTAAAGTTCTTAGGAGAGTGATGGCAAGGAGAAAGGATTTCGACAAACTTTACATGGCCAAATTAAAATCTTTCAATCATGGCTAACTTTTATCATTCACTATCTTCATGCATGCCTTTGACTGGATAAAAAAAAAACAAACACGTATCATGCAAGGTTAAAAAGAAGTGAGCTCCTTTCCACCAGTACAAGCTAGGGCATCCTAACCAAACAGTTCAGGCCCCTTGAGCATATCTTTTTCTTCCCTTCAGCATCACGCTACAAATCATTTGTGACAAAAGCTTTCTAGACAGGTTAATATTTTGACTTCAAAAAGAAAGGGAACCCAGTTCTCGTTCTGCGCATGCTACAAAAAAACTAATACAGATTAAATGTTAATTCATGAACTTTGTTTGATGAATTCATAGAACTGTTTTTGCACCTGACAAGAATCGAAACTAAGATTTTGAACGGGAACACACTATACCCCACAGATCTCCCTTTCCCATGCGATTACAGATTATCCAAACACGTCTCCCCGGCCCTCTAATGAAAGTATTTAATAATTCGAGTGTAATAGATATCCAAAGCTTGGAGCTCAACTCCTTTTGCTTAACTATGAAGAAGGAAACAAAGTTACGGGCCGGGAGTTCAATCATAATTGCCATCAATTTATTAGGGAGCTTTCTATATCAAGGGAGATGCATGCATCAACTTCCGTGTTCATATTGGACTTGTGCAGCAGGTAAGAGATAATACACCATATATTTATTACTTTGAAAGCATGCAGCTAGCTGATAAATTAATTATGGATTCATTTTATATATAAAAACTTCACTTAATGTGCTCATAATTCCTTTCCAATGTCATATATTTATCACTTTGAAAGCATGCAGCTAGCTATTTTTTTATAGGCACCATCTACTTTTCTTGGGTCAAAACTTCTCACAGAAAAACTGATTTAGAACTCGATCTTGTCATTTTGGTCCTGGAAAATCCTTTGACAATGTGCCGTTTAACTCAGTAGTTAAACATCCAATTAACTTCATATGATGTCTGCGCAAATCTCAAAATTTATATTTATACATCAGCAGGATTCTCATACATATATACGAGATTTCTTTGATTAAAATATTCCTTAGATAAGAAAATAAACTAGTGTTTATAAAATTTCACACGTGAAAGTCTACCTACAGGTACTCTTAATTATCCCATTTCTGTGTGTTTTAAGAATTTACATGTAGCGCACGAAAGAAATATTATGAAAAAACAATAAAAAAATTCAAGAATAAACTAATACCATTACATAAATGGAATCCAATTAACATTGGCTTTGACATTAATATCGACCTCTATATAATGACTTATAATCTTCATAAAGTTTTTCATTTATTTATTACTTCTCCACATATATAAAAATACAGAGAAAGCAACTGCCATAAAGGAAACCTAATCTCAAAATCTAATAAAATTTATAGAATAGACCAGACCTCAAATTTTGATGAAGTTGTCCGATGCCATCCTCATTAGTACGTACCCCATCTGATGATGGTGAAATTAATGGTCAGTATGGTGAGGGCTTGAGATGGGACTCGATCGGCTGTGGACTTTGAGCCAGGCATGCAGGGGGGAAATGGAGCAGTTAGCAGTGGACTTTGAGAATGCAGGCTGGTATTTATGAAAGTATATTTTTATTTTATTTTATTAATGTAGGTGTTTGGAGAGTTTACGCGTATTTCGATTAATTTCATGGGTCCTAAAGTTAACGACCATATAAATCTTCAGTGATCCTAAAATTTATGATACTCGAACTGGTGATCTTTAAATAACAAATCTAGAATCTGAACAGTTAAACTCCATCCACGTAGTTAATTATAAAACTAAAATCTAACAACCGTGAAACTAGAATCTTAAGGATATGGGGAGATGTAGAGATGCAAGAGCGTCCGTTTAAAATTGCAGTGGATTAGGTGTGTTTGGGAATGCGGTGCAAACCGCGTTCTTTTAAATTTTTTTTGTTTAAAATAATTTTTTATATTTTTAAATTGTTTTGATATATTGATGTCAAAAATTATTTTTTAAAAATTAAAATAACTATATTTTAATACATTTTTAAATGAAAAACACTTTAAACTGCTATTAGTATCACAATCTAAAATACACCAGAAGATGGTTCCATGAGGTTACCCTTACGTAGAAATTGATTGATAAAAAGAACAGCAAAAAACTAAATTAAAGATTCTTTTCTTTCTTTCTTGCTTGCAATAATTTCTTGGCTTTGAAGAGAAAATGTGCTAATATTTTTATGTTCCCTTTATGCTATGCTCAACCCATGCTTAGAGATACATTTTGAATCGGATGCAAATAATTTTTAAGGTTTTATTTTTCTTTTCAATGTATTAAATCGGTTAATATAATTTTTTTTTAAATCAAATAAAAAAATTATTTAGTTCATTTGCCGTTTATTATCTCAATGGACAATTGAATATGCTCTATATTGCATGCATTGAAAAAGTATTTCTCGGACATTTTCCTTTTAATTGATTGGTTAAAATGTATGAAACTACATTGAGTAGGCTAAAAAACTAAAAATCATTATTTTTATATTAAAAAACATATTAAATTATATTTACCAAAGATTAACCATAAATAGCAAAAGGAGGCATGAAATACCCCATTATTTAAAGAGGTTCAACAAAACAAAGAATTAGGAATTGCTGGATATATAGGTGAAAATCAATGTTTGTTTAGTATTGCAATTCAAAAGAAAGTTGGTTAAATTTTATTTTTTTATTTAAAATTATTTTTAAAAATTTTTAGATTATTTTAATGTATTGATATAAAAAATAATTTATTTAAAAAAATATTATATAAATATATTTTTAAATAAAAAACATTTTAAAAAAACTATACTTCTAATAGCAAAGACGTGTCCTCCATACTTTTCATATACCTAAACGAAAAGTGACCTAAAATAGGCTCCATCACATGCAACCATGTCGGGTTATGTGTCCATGTCTTCCATACCCTATTAGCCCTATGGTCCCCTCTTGTATCCTTTTCCCACGTGTCACTCCATATCAATTTTACAAGTAGCACCAATAAAAAATACAAAAACAAACCGACATATCAACTTCTAGTGTCGGCCTTTCCAAGTTCTAACCAACATGTGGACATCAGACTTCTTGAGATTGTCTCCCACATCAACGGTCTAGATCACTTCTCCCACCCATCAAATCTTAGCCGTTGATTTAAGGATGCTCATCGTAGTCAAAGCCAAGTGGGTCCAACATCAAGAACTGCAGTAAATCCATGCGTGCATGGTACGATTCGCACGTGTGGTTGCTATTGTAAATTGACAAGTCGTTGCAATAGAATAACAAAGAAGTGGAAGAAGCAGCGAAGCGAGCAAGCACCCCGGCTGTGCCAGGGTATCTCAAAAAAATATTTATCTTATATTAAAATAACATAATTTAAATTATATATAGATTTTTTTTATTTCATATTAAAAAATTAAAATCTTTATCTGATTCTTATATAATTAACTTTAAAATAAGACAGTACAAAAAAAATAGTGAATTCACTGGCATAAAATTAGACTGAGTAAAAAAAATACCTTTAATTACATCCTTGCACTCGAGATAACGCGTATTGTACTATTTAAACCTTTTATGATTGGCAATAATTTGTGTCACAAAATTTTAATAACTTTTTTATTTTAAATTTTTTAAATAGTTACAACTCTTTAATTATACTACAATTTTTTAATTTTTTTAATTTTTAGCTGCTACATATTAGCATCCTATATATACCATGAACTTTTACTATCAAAGTTTGCTAAAAACATCATAATAGTTTTTTTTATATTTGCAAAGTTTACACGTATTTACTTTAAATTTTAATTTAATTATTTCCGTAACCCTTGTTTTAAAGAAGAAATTTGTTAAATCCAAAAAAACAACCTTGAATAAATATATTTAAAAATAGTGTTTATAAATAATTCAAATTTTATTTTGTTTTTGTTTTTTTATAGACGGGGATATCCAAACCAACTTTCATACACCTCAACTAATATCATAAGTTTTAAAATTAACGATCATATAAATTTTTAGTGACTCTCAAAAAATTCAAACTCATAATCATTACATAGTAAACTCAATACCTCAATAATTAAACTATCTCTTAAGATTTTTTTTTTTATTAACATAAGTGTCCGAGCCAGCTTGCGTGTACCTTAACTAATTCCACATGTTTTAAAATTAACAATTATATAAATTTTTAATAATAATTATATAAATAACTACAAAATTCAAACTTGAAATAATAAAAAATAATTTTAAACTCTTATTACTGCTCACCTCCCGAATATTTTATTTTTGTTTTCATTGTACAAGAGGTGGGTGCATGGTGGCTGGTGAATGGTGAAAGCCTTACGGGCTCACGTGAAAGGATCTATTACTTGCTTTTTCAATTTCTTGGCTTTTCATGTTCTATTTTGCTCATAGGTATGAGTCACTTTCTCTTCTTTTGATGGTACCATGGTGCAGAAGCCATTGACCGTTTGACAATAAAGGGTCATGGCTTGGGGTTGGGCTTGCAGGCCTATGAGGTTTATATTGAGAATGCCGTTAAAATTTTGTTTTTTTCAAATTTAATTTTTTAAAATTTATTTTACATATATTTTTAGGTAGTTTTAATGGATTCATCTTAAAAATAATTTTTTAAAAATAAAAAAAATATATTATTTTAATATATTTTTAAATAAAAAATACTTTAAACCATCATCATTATTATAATCCTAAATAAACCCTACAAAAATTGATGAAGAGGTCTGATATATAGGGTTTTATGTAGCTATTGCACTTCATAAAGAAGATTTTTGCCATGTGGCTTTTCTTGTGTTTGGAAATGTAGTTTTTATTGTTTTTTATAAATATTTTTAAAATATAAAAATAAATGATATTTTATTCATTATAATCTAAAAATAAGTACTTATTTAGGTAACAAGTTGTGTTGGTATAGTTTGTAAATAAATAAATAAGATATTTATTTCACATCAGAAAGAAATACTCTTTTTTAAGTGTTTATAAATATGAGTTTTTATTGTGTAGTAAATTAAGTGAAAGTTATAGTGAAATGATTCTTCTAGTAGGATTCTTAGTGTTATTATATGAATATTTATAATATCAAAAGATGACACTTGAAATGTTTTTAAATTAATTTATTTAATTTTCATAATTAATTTTTATATTTATAAATGTTGAGATAGAACTGAGTTTAATTTAAAAAATAACTGTTTTATTAACACTCATATAATTTCTTTAACAATTATAATATTAAAAGATATAATATTTCATTATAATGTTTTCAAATTTAATATAAAGCTACAGATAATTAAAAAAAATGTATTTTATTTTCTTTGTTTCATCTTTTTATTATTTTAGAGATTTAGATAATTTAATTCTATTATGAAAATATTATATCTATATATAACAAATAAATACTTTAAAAACAGTGTTTTAACATCTCTAAATTAACTGTTTATTTGTTTATATTTTAAACTATTTCTCTAACAATTGAAGCATCCAAGCAAGACGAGTTTAGTACACTACAAAAGTGAATCTTGAAAAACCTTATACATAAGATCCTATTATCTATGGCATCAAAACAAGCAAGGCAAAAGGATGATCTACACCTAAGAAAAGAGAATATCATGGACATTTTCAAGTACAAGAATTATTCAATTAATTCTAATGGTGTCTTCATTACATATGCTTTGTATTATACAAGGAATGACTAGCGTAAGATTGTCACGTCACTTGCGACTGTCGTCCATTGCGTTTTTCGTGCTAGGTTGCTTGAGAAATTCTAACTACGCAACAATGACTACAGAGTTCTTTCACTCCCTCCTCTTCCATGGGCTCAGAGCTCCTCCATGCATGTCTAGTTGCTGTGGTGTCGAAAATAAGGACCATTGACATTATACGTGACAATTCCCCAGCCATCCTATAACCTGCCAGGAAAAATAACTGAGTCCCAATTGGTGCCATCGTGAGATATATCCTTTGGATTGGTGGCCAGTTTTCATCGCTGGCTTCTGATGTCGAGATCGGTGAGCTGAGAGTTTGCAAATGTGATCCATCAACAACATTCCATATGTTGAGCTTCCCATCATAGGCTTCGATGTGACCTTTCCATGCCTTTAAGCAATCAACAGAGCTGAATAGTCTTCCATCAATTTCTACAATTTGATTTGGTGGGACATCTAATTGCCACATTCCTGCCGCTAGATCCCACTTCCCTGTTTGTGGATCATACACCTCGGCAGAGCTCCTTTCGGTTATAAACGACACCGTTTTATCAGAGCCCCCTCTCATGGCAAACCCCCCTACCACATGAATTTTACCTTGCCATGTTACACCCACACATTTGTACCTCAATGTGCTCATACCAGGCAGGGGGTTCCACACACTAAGAGCTGGATCATATACCTCGGCACAGGACATCCCCCTTCTACTATCCAAACTGGACTTGCCTCCAGCCACATAAATTTTATTTTCACATATAACACAAGCAAAATCGTATCGTGGCACGCCTAAGGGAGCACATTGAGACCATTGGTTAGAACGAACATTGTAGCGAAGAACCGATCGTAGTACCTCAACTCCGAGGTCGATAAATTCATCCGACTCGTTGAGATTGTGAGGTGGTCGCGCTCTGCTACATTGCAATCCACCAATTATGTAAATTGAATCACCTAACGTAACCATTGCAAAACCTTTCAAGACATGGTTTTCAATTAGGCCAGGAATTGAGCTAACATAACTCCATGTGTTATTTGATGGGTTGTAACATTCTATCCAATTGGAAACATTCTTGTGGCAAAATAAGGCATATACCCTATAGCTCGATGGGGAAAATTCGGGAGATGGTGGTGGTGTTGTTGGCTGGGGTGGAGAAGGGAGGGAGCCCATTGAAGCAGCACTGGCAAAGGTGAGGTGGTGGTACTAGCTAGTAGCTCCTATATGCTTTTAAACAATCTTAGGTGAAATGGGAATTATATGTAGAGAAAAATGGAACATATAAATAACACAGCGGAGAACACAACATAACGGTTTCTTGTGTGCATCGACCAAGGATTATGCATGGAGGGTAGCTAATGTCAAGATTGGAGCATTATTCTAGGACAATATTACCTAGTTGATGACCAAATAATCAAGGCATAATCTGGTGTGAGGGAAACTTTTGGTGGGTTATTGTCTCTTGCATTGTCATATTTGGATCACGATAAAGATTTTTCTGAGAAATCGAAGCTAAATTAGAGGGAGAATCGGCTGTGGAACTCGAAATAAGGAATCTTCGCTAAATCGGTGACCCTTTTGTTCCTCTAAAAGATATAGCAGTAGCATCCTTAATTTGTACTCATCTTTGGCCATAGTCGATATTGAGATGCAAGTGACATTTACCTTTTCCGAATTTATTGTATGATAACAAAGGTTTTGTTGGTCTAACCAAGGAAATAGCAATTCATCTTGAGAGAGAGAAAAAGGTTCAATGCTTTGGAATCGTCACTGGGACATTGCCTAGCAAGTATATATGGCTTTGCAATATCGAGTTCATCTTGTCATAGCTTTAATACAAGCAATAACGCCTGCAATGCTATCAATTGTTCCCTGCATGACTTACTGAGCAGTCTTTTCTCTGTCATTTCATTTAAAACATGATGTAATTAATCAATGATCAAGAGTGCATCTCGATTTCTTAATTTGAAATGATCATTGATCACTGTAATGAAAAACACCCTAAGTTTTGAAGACTTGAATAATAATCTAAAAGTGGTCCTAAGCATGGAGGACTCACATATGTATATACGCAGGCATGCGTTTAACCAATGAATCTACTCTGAAAAGGCACAAAAAAAGAAGGAAAAGGGAGCAAATCCATATGAATACTACCACATGATACTAGAAATCTCGAATCTCACACAAATGTTCTCATCAGGCCAACACAAGATTGGCTCTAGGCATTAGGTCCGATTACCAAGAAATGACCCTTTTCACTCATGTTAATAAAGCAGTTAGTTTTATAATCAGATGTTATCTTCTGGGATCACATCTTTATCTTCTCTTTATCTCTGTAGATTCAAGGGCTAATCAAGTTGTTTTGAGCAGTTTTTTGTTTTTCCTTTTCAAATTGGAATGTTATTGGGTTGTTGGATTAAATTCTTAAACAATATTGATATGATATTTTTTTAAATTAACTTGATTGAGTTTGGATTATATTAAACCGAGTTAATTAAATTAATTAAGTTTTGACTGAATGAATTGAATTTAAAGTAATTCTTTTACTAGTTTAATTTTAAACTAATTAAATTGTTAAATTTTCAGTTTAATATAGAGTAGTGTGAAGTTTGACAACTATAATAATTAATATTCTTTTTAATTATATATTTTTTGTTTTTCTTCATAAAAAAAGCTATCTAGTGGGTTTTTTAGAAACAAAATCCCATATGTATAGATAGATAACATTTCTTTAACATGAAAACTTATCTGATGACTGACCTTTTAATTCCTCAACTAATAACATGAATATACAAGAATTGAAAATACTTTTTATTATTTTATATTCAAGAACATGGCACACCATTTAGAAAAACCATAATGATTTCATGAGTGCCAAAACCCTATATAAATCCCTCTGCACTCCAAACTCCTTGTCACCATAAGAAATTCTTATGTTTATTTTTATGTTTTATAAATATTTTTTTAAAAATTAAATTATTTTTATTTTAAATTAATTATTTTATATTTTCAGATTATTTTGACGTGCTGATATTAAAAATAAATTTTAAAAAATAAAAAATATTTTAAAAAACAATCATTAATACATATAATAACAAAAGCTATGAATCCATTAGTTTTGATTTTCAAAGAAAGTTTTAAAATTCAGGGTGATCATTGTTTGTTTGTTGTGCTTTTAGAATGTGGAGCTTAAAAGCTCATCGTCAAAAGCTTAAATTTATCAATCCAAGGGATAAAGGCTCTAAATATTTTGATGTCGGAGGATTTATGCCTATGAAGATGTTTGATAAGGTGGGAATTATAAAATTTGATAATGTGGCATCCATTTGAGGGATGAACTCCAATAATCTGGATTGATGTTTAGGTCAATAATTGTACATAGTGGACTTATTGAAAGTGAACTTTGAAAATTGAGTTATGAACTCCATAATTCCATTCAATTCTATGTAGTGGACTTATCGAGAGTGAACTTTTAAATTGAGTTATGATGAACTCCATAATTCCATTCAAATAAGGACTCATTATTCAACAAGGAAGTTTTGATTCCACTTCTTATAGGTCTAAAAAGTCTTTTAGAGAGAATTTTCGTTGATTGTTCAATCAATTACTTGAATGATTTGTCAATTGTTATCAATTGCTTATTTGGAATCCCACAAAAAAAAGGGTTCTTAACTTCTATCCAAGCAGTTACACGAGACCCAATTCAAGAGCTCGACCCTAGCATGGTGATCCTAAAGGAATAGCTCCATGAAATGAGTTGAGGCATTGTAGTTTACTGGATAAGGGACAGGGAAATAGTATTTCAAGGCCCATTAATTATATGCCCGCGTTGATACGCTTAACTCTCCATGAGGTAACTCTATAACTGTTGGCTAAGCAAATCAATGGATAATCTTGATCCGAAGGTGAAGGCATTATGTGTGGTTATTGGCAAGCGTGGAGCAACTCTGATGAGGGTTGTGGCATTCCAAGGTTAGCTTGGGATAAGGTGTGCATGAACAAGAAGAATTGTGGAGAATTTCGAAGCATCCCTCAATTCAATGTTGCTTTGCTTGCTAAACAAGGAAGGAGATTGGTATCCTTTTATAGCACAAGTCCTACAGGCTACAAGCCAAATACTTTCCCACCACTAACTTATGGTCTGCGTTGTCTGAGATGTATTTTGGCCGCTAGATAGCTTTAAGCAGAGGTTGTAGGCTTGTAGCTAGATGGGTTATTGGTAATAGGAGTCAGGTCACCATAAGGACTGATCGATGGCTGCCATGTTATTTTGGACTTCAAAGTTCAATCTCCTAAGCCATTGGGTATATCTCGAGAGTTCGTTAATTAGTGACCTCGTTGATGTGGAGAGATGTTGTTGTTGTCTCACTGCTATCAGTTTGATGCTCTCCAGGTCCTACCTATCTCTTTGAGTTCTTGATTTTTAAAGGATAGAATGCTTTGACACTCTTCTAAGAACGACGAGTACACTTTTCCAAAGAGATATGGGAATGCTATTGCCCATGCTCTAGCACAGTTAGCTAATCCTAGTGTTTCTCAGAGAACTTGAGAGGAAGACGTCCCCGATTCTGTTTTATCTCTTGTACTGCTGTATTCTCCTTTAGTTTAATGTTATGTTTATTCCTAAAAAAATGCACAAACAAGACCAGAAAATGAAAGAAAAAGATACAAGCTTCCAGTAGGAAGAATCCGCAAAGGTACATGAACAAGCACTACCAAACTGGGAATGAGAACAAACTTGGCATGGAGCTGTGAGATCCAGCTAGCCTTGAGAGAGTCTGAATAATTGGATTGACTAGTGATTGTGATGGATCTGGTACAATATTTTGCGCCTATAATGTTCTCTGCTGTAGGCTACCAGATGGTTAAAGGCTCATGATAAGAAAGGCCGACTTCAAGAAAAAGCCTAGTGGAAAATTCTGACCCGTTGAAATTTTTTATACCAAATTCTAAGAAAGCCCATATTCAAGTTATTAAACTAAGGTTTCGAAACTTGATCCAAATTAAGTTTATTTCTAATGGGGTTTCTTTAAATCCAAATTGATTTTATAAAAAACATAGATTGATTTGCAAGCAAATTCATGATCCAAGTTCTGCTCTGGGCGACTATGCATGCAACTCACATCAAAATAGAGAGATAATACTCTGGAAGGACTCCATGGAGTTTCCAATGTGGAAGACAAGCTTTGTTTTATTGGCACAGAATGTCAACTTATCTGGGAATGTGTCCACAAGCTCCATTGGCAGGCTAGGGTAAGAGTTTGAAAAAGCAAGTGATAGGGCACCATGCCACTGGCAAACATAGAAGGGAGCTGTGGAGTGAGACAAAAGGGAATTTAATGAGTATGAAAAGGCAGAAAGTCTTTGGA
>Ga0325411_1007481_pt1 | contig 11914 bp, 6 predicted proteins | sample PopdelMetagenome_13_FD_206181 | JGI IMG/M metagenome (GOLD analysis project Ga0325411, IMG submission 206181) | Populus deltoides microbial communities from Bellville, Georgia, United States - Xylem-PdIQD-R4 | ecosystem: Host-associated > Plants > Phyllosphere > Stem > Wood/Secondary xylem...
TGCAAAATGGGTTTTGAAAATAACAGCTTGGCTGCTTCATACAAGCTGCGTTTCCAGTTCATTTCCTTCCACCTTCCTCTCACTGTCCCTGCACTGAAGGAAAGAGGAAAAACGAGAAAGTTTTGTGAGTGAAAAACGGCACCAACTTTTTACATGATGAACTTGATGACTGTAAGTAAATATTAACTTTCTTTTCTATATGTTTTGGTTTAGAAATATAACTAAATCATTTATCCTTGTCAATTTAATTTCTCGGATCAATTTCTTTTTAATAAAAAAATATATAAACGCTGCTATTTTGTTTTCTAATAAAAAGTTTAATTATGAACTAAAAATATAATCCATAATTATTATTTTTTTTTTAAATATTGATATGGTGAAATATTGGATGATATATTTTTTAAAATATTGAGACAACAATATATTAGATCTATCCGGGTTAATTTGTTAAATCTGTGACCCGAATCATTACATCATGATAACCTCATAAAAAATAAATAAAAAATTATGAAGTTTAATCAATTTAATGTTGAAGGATGAAATAAAAAAAAATAAAAAAGTAATTCAATTGAACCTAGGCTAATTCCTATTGAAAAACCTGGAAAAAATTAAAAGCATTGAGAAAATAAAAATAAAATCCTGAAACTATTTTACTTTTTGTTGTTATTTTTTCAGATTTTTTTTTTGTTTTTGCATGTGTTTCGAAAAGTATTAATTTATTCATGAATGATGAAAAAATAACTTAAGATGTAGTAAATAACTAGCTTTAAAATTCACGTACATCACGGTCATAGGTAGGATTTCAAATTAATTTTTAATATAATAAAAGAATATATCAATGTTATAAAAATATTTTATTATATCATAGTTTTTTAATTAAAAAATGTGAAGATGCAATTTGTGTTTAATAAAATAAATTTAAAAAATAAATAAATGGATGAAAGAGTTGTTAATATGAATTAAATACTATAAAGAGAATTCGAGCTACAATCTGATGAATTATACGGAAAGAAGCAGAAACAGTTGTCATGTACAAAATATTGGGCTATATAAGACCTTCTAGGTGCGTGCTGTTATTATCAAATGTACTCATCTTTTTCTTATTATTGATATTATTATTATAGATATTCGGGTCAGTTTACGCGTACCTCGACTAATTTCATAGATCCTGAAATTAACAATCATATAAATCTCCAGTGACTATTATATTAGCAATTACAGGATTCGAACCTAAAACCACATTAAAGAAAAAAAACAAACCCGTTAATTCTAAGTTGTTATCAGTAAGTCCATTCAAATGTACACATCTTGACTTTGTTTATGCATGTCTTGCTGGAGCTTTCTATGGTTCAGTCAATGTGTATTAAAAATTCATACAAACTGCTTTTCCAGTTCATTTCCTTCCACCTTCCTCTCACTGTCCCTGTAAGGAAGGAAAGAGAGGAAAAACAAAATAGTTTTGTGAGTGAAAAACGGCACCATCTTTTTTCATGCTAAACTTGTTGACAGTAAGTATATATTAACTTTCTTTTCTATATGTTTTGGTTTAGAAATATTACTAAATCATTTAACCTTGTCGATTTTCTCGGATCAATTTCTTTTTAATAAAAAAATATATATAAAAGCGGCTGTTTTGTTTTCTAATAAAAAGTTTAATTATGAACTAAAATATAATGCATAATTGACATTATTTTTTTTAAAAAAAATATTGATATGGTGATTTATTAGATAACATATTTTTTAAAATATTAAAACAACAATCTATTAGATCTATCAGGGTTAATCTGTAAAATCTATCAGGGTTAATCTGTAAAATCTGTGATCTGGATCATGACACCATTATAACCTTATAGAAAGCAAATAAGAAACAATTATGAAGTTTAACCAACTCAATATTGAATGATGAAATAAAAAAAAATAAGTAAAAAATATTTAAAAAATAATAATTTAAATCAACTTAGGTTAACCTGTTAAACCTGTGAAGTGGGTATTGAGATCAAGATAACTTCATAAAAATTAAATGACAAAATCACTAAGCTCCATTTCCAACAGATCCATTGTTGAATGTTGAAATCGAGAATAAAAACTAAATTCATAAGACTGAAATAACTCCATATAAAGCAAATTAAAAAAAAACAAATATAAAACTCAATTTTCAAACAACCTATTATTAAAGGATAAAATTAAAAAAAAAACTAAAAAAAACATTGATTTATTGGAAGGTAAAATTGAAAAAAAAAATATTCGATTAAAAAAAGACAAAAAAAAAAATGAAGTCAGCCTCAGTTAAGGACTAAACTTATAACCCGAGTCAAAAGATTGAGATAACTCTATAGAAAGCAAATAAAAAAATATGAAGCTCAGTAAAAAAATCAATTAAAAAAGGTCAAAAAAATAAACATGGTCAGCCCGGGTCAACTTGTCAAACATGCGACCTAGTTCATAAGATCAGGATAATCCCACATAAAGAAAATAAAAAAAGATATGAAGTCTAATTTCCATTCAAGCTAACGTTGAAGGAAAAAACCCATCAATTAGAAAAAGCGACAACAAAAAATAACTCAAGTCACCTTAGGGTTAACTTGTTAAACTTGCGACTTGGATCATGATATCAAGATAAATTTATAGAAAGTAATTAAAAATATTACAAAACTCCACTTCCAACAGATCTAATATTGAGGGTTGAAATCAAGGAAAAAAAAAGTTAGATCTATGAGATCGGTATATAACCTAACAAAAAAAATCACAAAGTACAATTCCCAAAAAAGCCTAATATTGAAGGATAAAATTAAAAAAAAAATTACAGACAACAAGTCATCTACTAGTCTAGTATCTAGCAACCAAGGGTCATTGAACAATTGGGCCTTGGTATTTTTTGCCCAAAAAAATGATTTTTAATCCTTTTTTTTTTACTAGAAACACATAGAAAATACCATAGACACCTTGATAAACTTATCCATGGCATCAAAAACTCAAAAAAAAAAAAAACTACACAAAAACCTGAAATCAATCCGAAACCAAAAATCTTCTTGAACTTATATATATTTGTTAGGAAATTTAAAGGTCAAGAAACACCTAAGTGGATCTTCTTTCACTGAATGAAACTCATTGACATTAACATTCAAACATTTTGGTTGTGAAAATCGGTATTAACAATAATTTTCTCTCTCTACCACTAAAATCCTGCAACTTTCTCTCTCCTCTTGCAAACCAAGGACTAAAAACTAAAAAAAAAATAAAGTTTTGGACTAAAATTAATTTTTTAAAACCTTCAAAAATTAAAAGGACTTGATATTTTTAATTCAGAAAGTATGAGGATTACAATGAATATTTTGTGAAAATTTTGAAAATGCCACTCATTTCCTCTGTTTTTTCACTTTGATCTCATATCTTGTATGTTAGAAAATGTCTTATAGTCAATCAATTGGTTACATATAGCATTTATTTTATTCATATAAAACATACTTATTATTAATAAAGACTTTATTTATCTTTAATAATCAATTATATTTAATTAATGAATCTAATGTTTAATAAATCTAGAGCAACGATAAAGTTCATGGAACAATAATGTTTTGCATAGGAAGATATAAAGTTGTTATAATTATGAGATTCCTAATGCATCAAAGTATTGTTTCTAAATGTTCCTGGTCAATGTTCTATTAAAACTGGATATTTATTAAAGTTATTAAGACCAACCAATGCATATTATGTTCTTGTCTTTATAAAAGGAAACAGTTGCTCTCATAAACTGAAGTATGAGGAATACTAGGAACTAATATGATGGTGTTTATCAAATGACATGTACACTGAACCGACTTGTAATAGAATTCGACATGGAGATATATATATAAAGCTTACGTGATAGTTGTGTAAGTGATCCTTGAACTTGAGATCACTAAGTTATCGTATATATGAAGTGTTCTGTTTTGATCCTGACCACATGTCATCCTAATCAAGGGTAACAAATGAGAAGATATTTGGCATAACATAAACTATATGAAGATCTTTAAGTAATCAAGAAAAGATTATTCTCATTAGGTGAATTAGGAAAAATATTTCATATGCTCTTAAATAGTATTGATTGTAAAATCTTTGGTCAAAGTGGAATGAGTTTTGAAAAGAATTTCAAAATCTTATTCAAAGAATCAATTATTGTAATGTCAATAACTAACATAATTTAACAAAGTAGACATATCACATGCTATAATGTCTGAATCAGAACATTCATAATGAATGAATAATAATTACATTGCGAAACTAGTCACTAAAAGGTTAAGTTAAACCACTTACGACTTTTTTAATATTTAAAAGATCATGACAGATTACAAGACATTGTACTTTATCTTCAAATATAAGTCAATCAATTGTCAAATTGATAATAAATAAAATTATTTAATCTTATTTTATTTAGGATTATGATTTATATTTGAGTTAATTTATTAGGAAATCTAATAAGATACACATATAAGAACCATTGGTCAGAAATTAAAATAAAATGATTAATCAAGTGTGACCTCATTATAAATAAATTTTAGAAATTAAGGACTAAAATGTAATTATTATAAGGTATTATAATTCTAGACCTATAAACAATCAGTTAGGGAATTGATTGAATAATATATATATATATATATATATATATAGGATTTTAGATTATTTATAAATAGACTGTTATGCCTTTTTTTTTCTAAAATGTGAGGAGAGTACAGTACAAAAATATCTAAAACACAAAAAAAAAAGAGTAAACACTCTAAGGTATAGAAATCTCTCTCTCCTAAAAGGGTTTAGAAGATTTATCATTGGTGGTTCGTATGAAAAGAGTTAGCACTCTAAGGTATAGAAATCTCTCTCTCCTAAAAGGGTATAGAAGATTTATCACTGGTGGTTCGTGTGAAAAGAGTTAGCACTCTAAGGTATAGAAATCTCTCTCTCCTAAAAGGGTATAGAAGATTTATCACTGGTGGTTCGTGTGAAAAGAGTGCTAGGTATAGAAGATTTATCACTAGTGGTTCGTGTGAAAAGAGTTAGCACTCTAAGGTATAGAAATATCTCTCTCCTAAAAGATTATAGAAATTACCATTAGAGATCGAATATTTGGATAGCTTATGATTTGCGACAACTCAGCTTTGAAAAAAAATATTCAACGCCATTTAAAAAAGTGTGACTTTTGCATAAAAATGATTTTTTTTCTTTGATATGTTGTTAGTGAAAAAGATACTGAGAAATATGAGGCTAAGGTTAAGGCTATAAAAGAATAGCCTACTCTTAAGACGGCAAATGAGGTAAAAAGTTTTCATGGATTGACTAGTTTCTATAGAAGATTTATGAAAGATTTTAGTACAATATATACTCCTTTAACTGAAATTTTAAAGAAGACAATAGGTTTTAAATAGAAAATTCAACAAGAGAAAGCTTTTAATTTGTTAAAAGAAAAGCTTATTCCAGCCCCATTACTTGCTTCACCTAACTTTTCAAAAAACTTTTAAGATTGAATGTGATACTTCAAGTATAGGTATTGAAGCATTTTAATGCAGGATAAAAAGCTCATGGTCTATTTCATTGAAAAGCTTAATGGTGCAACTCTAAACTATCTAACATATGATAAAGAGTTGTACGCATTTGTGAGGACTTAGAACATTCGGCAACAATACCTTTGGCCTAAAAAGTTTGTGATTCATACTGATCACCGATCTTTAACGAACTTGAAAAGTTAAGGTAAGTTAAATCATAGACATGTTAAATCTTGATTAATTTAATTCATGTTCAATAAGAGCTTATAGGTGGATGTTCACATATTACAAAAACATTGGAACAAAAAAAATCAAATCTGTTAATTTTGACCTTCCGTTATTGTTTTGGTCATAACGGGAGCTATAAAGGAATTTTAATGTGATTCTAGTTGCATTGGAAAGTATCCGTTCATATCTTTCCAGTAATATATTGTGTGTTATCTAATTCATTAAGATGAGAGAGAACCATGCGTTTGAAGATGAACTTTGATTCTGTCAGCAGATTACGAAAATGATTTTAGACTTATTTAAATTAGTTGAGCTATTGTTTTATTTATCTTTTAGTTATTATTAGACTTTTTAACGTTATTAAGGCCTTTATTTAAATTTGGGTTCAATGGATTATTACTATTTATTAGGTTTATCCATATTCACTAGGGATATTCTATTACACTTCTGATTCTTTCTAATATAAATACTCATTTATAGAGACTTTTTTAGGGAATACTATTTTTAGTATAAAAAAAATCATTATTCTTACTATCATTTATATGGTTGAGTGATTCTTATACTAAGTTCTTAATTAAACTTTGAAACTTTTTGAATGATTGATCAACGTCATTGTGATTTTATAATACTTATTCATTTCTCTAATAAGCGTAGGGTGAGATTATCTTTGTGTATAACTTTGGTTCTCCAAGATAAGTTCTTGTTGGGTCAAGTTGTAAAAGATTGAAACCTAATTTTAGCATATCTTGGGAGGTGTCCACATAAAACATGTTATATCTAGCCATGTATATGACAAATAACTTATTTTTTTCAACTAACTTTTGATATCTTTATTTATTTATAGGTATTTGATTTAAAAATTCTCTTAAATTGTGATTTTAACATATTGGAGTTTCAACCAACTTATAATTAAGCATTTTTGTTTTACATGAAAATCTAATACATATTTCCTTTAACATAAAAATATACCTTGTTTTGACCAAGCTAACTAAATACATAAAAAATACTTTAGTCCTTTAAGATTTTTTTTATCTCAATTTTAGTTACCAAGTATTTCTAAAGTATGTAGATCTCTTATAAATAGTCTCCTATGAATATCACATTATTAACATAAATTATCAAGGTTGTTACCTTTTTCTTGTGATGTTTTAGAAATAGAGTATGATCTTAGTTACTCTCCTTAAACAGTCTTCATCATAGCCAAACCAAACCATCATTAACCTTTCAAAGCGTAACCATCAAAATAGAGGACAATGTTTCATGTTTGGAAGTTTGAAAGAGCTTGAAATGGAGTTTGAAAGTTTAACACATTAGACAATATATGGTTCATTAAGTATATAGTGTTGCAACTATATTATCCAGATAACTATTGAGCACATGATCCCTAATGAGGAGAGCTATACAATTTTCTAGAATATGCATGTTTTTATATTCTACAATGTTGTTTTGTTGAGGCTTTTAAGAGCAAATAATCTCATGAAGGATGTTATAAACATCAAAGTATCTTTGAAATTCATAATTAACACATTTTTAACCATTATTAGATTATAGAATCAAAATCTTAGCGCAAAAAAAGAGTTTAAATCATATTATAAAATAACTAAAAGATGTTAAACATATCATGTTTATGTTTCATCAAATAAAGCATGGTCATACATGTTTGATCATCTATAAAGATCGCAAACCATCTAATTCAAGAAAAAGTAGAGATTTAAAAGGGGCCTCAAATATATGTATAAATTAGAACAAATAGAGTGGCATGTATATTTAAACTTAAAGGTTGGCTAATATACAAATATCGCATTTAAGCTTGAAGTCATGTATGTTTGAAAATAAATAAGGTAATACATGTTTCAAATATCTAAAGGATGAATGTCTTAAACGGTGAGGTCATAGTCAGATTTGTCATTGCTTGACTCCTATCAAATGTTGTATATTATTAATTCCACCAGTAATGAAGTCATTCGTCTATTATAGCCCCTTTCTTGTAGTACAACAATCAATGATTTTATTTGTTAGAATATCCTAAAAAGGATAAAAACCTAGATACATTACTATGTGAAAATTAACTTGTCACAAAATTGATCCACAAACATCAATTTATTTGAAAAGGACGGAACAAATAAAGTATTGCTAATAAAGGAGAGGGTGAGAGAGAAAATGTTCCAACTACTGTAGCTAGATATGTTACCACATTTGTATTAGAAATATTAATACATCTTAGTTAAGTAGCACTAATAAAGTATTTAAGATCAAATGTCATGTTATCCATTGTTTCAGAGCCAATTATTCATCCATGATAATCAATTTGATTAGCACTAAATAAAACATAGCCACAGTTATTTGAATCATTGTGGGTTATAGACTATTCAACTAGATATGTACTTGAGGTATTTTGATGTGGAAACCTCGCAAGATACACTAAAATCATATTTGAATGGTTTACAACTTGATCTAACAAGAACCTGCCTTGGAGAACCAAAGTTATACATAATGATCACTTCCACTTGATATTATGCATGTTTAGTAGATGATTTTTTGAAATATACATGGATTATACCCTTGTGATATATGTCAGATTTTATGAAAGACTATTTTACCTTTGAACAATTTGTTAGCCTGCAGTTCAAAAAAAAAAATAAAATTCTTCTCTAATGAAGGAGTAGAGTTTGTCAACTCAAAGCTGACATCTCATTTTCATATATCAGGTATTATCCATCAAATTTCATATTCATATACACCTGAACAAACAGGTATCGTAGAAAGACAACATAAAATTATACGAGAATTAAGAATGACTATGTTATTCCATAGTGAAGAACCCTTATTTTTATGGGTAGAAGCATTTACAACAGCAGTACATATCCTCAATAGATTGTCTTTATTACACTTAACTTAGAAACTCCATAATTCAAATTGCATGGTTCTCATCCGAACTACTTTTCATTACATGCGTTTAGGTCAAAATGCTTTCCTTATATTTTGGACACACAAGGTCACAAGTTTGATCCCAAAACAATTCTTTATGTTTTCATTGGTTATAGCACAGCACATAAAAGGTACAAGTGTTATCATCCTCCAAGCAAAAAAATACTAGTTTCACGCCATGTTGGTTTTTACAAAACAATGTTTCCATACAAATCATCAACCACTATCCAACCTTCATCACATACATTACATATATTTGACACATGGATTCCTCACATTAATTCTTATAATGTTGCAAAAAATACAGAAAACAAGGATTCAACCTCATGCTTCAGTCCTCTATCGGGAGTTACATAGGTGCAAAACACTTCTGCCACAAAGTTTCCCTAGAATAGCAAACCATAACTAGCGGGGTCTCCTCCACCACCACGGGTTGAGGGAGAGCAGTCAATTGAATACACACACACACACACACACAAGAACAAGAAAGCTATCCTTTAACAGACTCAACAGGACACTTAGAGGCAGCAGCAAATCCTACAACAGACTATCTTATAATAGACTTAACAGGACACTTAGAGGCAGCAATAAATCCTACAGCAAAAACAAACTTTGAGGCAGTAGCAGATCGTACTACAGAAACAATGATAGAATCCACAATAGATCTTACAACAAATCTCGCAACAACTGGGAGAATAACAGATCCTACAATAGTAGAAAAACACTCAGCTTCAGCAATAACAGACTCTGCCCTAATTATGACAGTCTTCACAACAGACCCTATAAAAACAGCATCTAAAACTTCTTAGGCAGAATCTGAGGCAGCTACAACTCATCATCTTTCTCACCCAATGATCATTTGGTCCCAATCAACCACTTCAGCAAAAGCTCCACATACAAAATGAGCAAAGCTCCATGAACAAAACCTACATCAACAATTCTACAGCCCTCTCAAGGACAAGATTCTCACTCTATGGTTACACGATTTCAACTTGGAGTTGTAAAATCAAATCCAAAGTATGTCTTAACATTCATATCTTTTCAAAGTATACATAGGGAGCCACAAAATGTTCAAACAACTTTGACTCATCTCGGTTGGAAAACTGCAATGGAAGAAGAATTTATTGCTCTACAGTTGAATCAAACATAGACTCTTGTTCCTTGCACCCTAGACCTACATATAATTGGCTCTAAATGGGTGTTTAAGACAAAACTTAAACTTGATGGATCCTTAGACAGACTAAAGGCTTGTGTTGTTACAAAAGGGTACCATCAGATTGATGGAATTGACTACACTGAAACCTTTTCTCTAGTTGTCAAACTAGGCACCATACGAATGATTATTAGTACAACATTAATTCTAAGATGGCCTATTCGACAACTTGATCTAAAGAATGTCTTTTTGTATGGTAACATTACCAAATATATATATATATATATATATATATATATATATAGACAACCACTAGGAATGATAGACTCACAACATCCAAAATATGTCTGCAAATTGCATAAGGCTCTCTATAGACTCAAACAAGCTCCACGTGTCTGGTTTGATCGTTTTAGCACAATTCTTCTTGAAGATGGATTTATCAATAGCTTATATGATCCATCTTTATTTATCTTTCATTCTGAACATGGCTTGCTGGTACTTTTGCTTTATATTGATGATATGTTGCTCATAGGATCTACAGAGGCTTTTGTCTGCAACTTTATTCAACTCTTAAGTAGTGAGTTTACAATGAAAGATTTTGGGCCTATTCATCACTTTCTTGGAATTGAAATCTGTAAAAAAACGAATGGTCTTCACTTATCTCAATCACATTATGCATTTGACTAGACTTGAACAAGCTACAATGACAGATTGTAAACATATGAGCACACCTCTTAAAGCAAAGATAAAAGCCTACTTAACCAATATCCCTCTAGAAGACCCTAACCCTTTTAGAGGATTAGTTGGATCATTACAGTATATCACCCTCACATGACCAGATCTTTCATATAGTGTTAATTATGTGTCATAGTTTATGCATGCACCAACAATGACACATCTAAAAATGGTTAGACGAATCTTACGATATGTTAAAGGAACTCTTAACATGGGTCTATATTTTTCTATCAATACTTCACTTGATCTTTCTGCTTCTTCAAATGTTGATTAGGCAGGTTACCTCACTACTAGACGTTCCACCATAGGATACTGTGTTTTTTTTTTTTTTTTTTGCAAAAACATCATTTCTTGGTGGGCAAAGAAACAACACATAGTGTCACGTTCTAGCACTGAAGCTGAATATTGTGCAATGGATAATACAGCAGTTGAACTTACATGGTTAACTTTTATTTTAAAAGATCTCCACATTCTAATGACATCTCCTCCAACACTCTATTGTGATAACCTCAGTGCTCTTCATATAACAATCAATCCTGTTTTCCATGCCAGAAGCAAACATATCAAACTAGATTATCATTTTGTGCGAGTTTTCCTTGGACAACTGATCGTCAAACATATCTCCACTAATAAAAAAGTTGCAAATCTCTTCACAAAGTCAATGTTAAAAGTGGCCCTCACAAGTTTTCAAAACAAACTATGCCTTCAACCCAAGCATAGTTTGAGGGAGAGTGTTAGCAATAAACACTCTGGTAGCAGTAACCATGGTGTGAGTAGATGGAGTGATAAGATGACTCAAAAATATAGGAGAAACAAGGTTGAACACTCACACTTTACTGCTAGCAACATCCCCTAAATCAGTGGAGAAATGCTAGGAGAGAAAGAAGTTCAAAAAGCAACAAACTTTAGCCAACATGGGAGTCTAATCTGATAAGGAAATAGCAACTACATGAGTGATTGGTATACAATCAGAATCTACCTCTAGAAAAAATACAAGAGAAAAGACCTTATGCACAATGAAAAAGATCATCCACAAAAACAAGGATATGACTTATCCTTGTAGATAAAGTAGAGGTGTTAATATATGTTACGTATACATAAGAAAAATCCCTCTGAATTAAAGAAAATCAGTGCTCACGTGAATAAAATCAACAACACAATTGCTGTTGTTTTTCCTTTTTCTCCCAAACAATGTCTGCAAATTCATTGTTCTCTTCAAAACAGTCTCTGTAAATTCAGTTTCTCTTCTTCAGGATAGAAAGCTCACCAAAACCCCTGGCTTATCAATTGCCAATCAAAGCTAGAAGGAAAAATCCACCGGTTATGAGTTCACGATACTGTTGATAGCATCTGATTA
>Ga0325411_1007486_pt1 | contig 11906 bp, 4 predicted proteins | sample PopdelMetagenome_13_FD_206181 | JGI IMG/M metagenome (GOLD analysis project Ga0325411, IMG submission 206181) | Populus deltoides microbial communities from Bellville, Georgia, United States - Xylem-PdIQD-R4 | ecosystem: Host-associated > Plants > Phyllosphere > Stem > Wood/Secondary xylem...
GTCAAGAAAAAAGACAGTATAACCTTATGCACAACACTAATTCTAACACTCCCTGATTTTAACAAGGTATTCGTGTTAGAGAGCGATGCTTGTAATGTTTGTAATGGTGGAAAAGTTTGTCAACAAATGTAATGTTTGTAAACATGCTAAGTTGGAGAGGTTCCCTCCCTATCTAGGACTTTTGCAACATTTAGCAACACTAGAAGGGATCTGAAACTAGAAGTGATTATTTTTGGTTCGGTTCGGTTTTTATAAAAAAAAATAACCAAACTAATTTTTTTTTTAAAAACCCAAACCAAACCGAAACCGGGCAAACCGGAAAAACCGAGCCAAACCGGTTTGAATCGGTTTTTCCCTAAAAAACCGAAACCGGGTCAAACCGACTGGTTTCGGTTCGATTTTTTAGGGATAAAACCAGTTTGGCTCGGTTTTTTCCGGTTTTGGCTCGATTTTTCCGGTTTGGCTTGATTTTTTTCGGTTTCGGTTCGGTTTTTTCAGTTTTTGCTTATAAAACCGAAACTGAACCGAACCGGCCGGTTTTTTTAAAATTTTAATTGGTTTAATCGGTTTTTTTTCGGTTCGGTTTTTTTGGTTTTTTTTTTATTTTTTCTATTTAATCGATTTTTTGATTTTTTTACTTACCCTTATCTGAAAGGATATCTCTATGGATTTTTTTTGAAGGGCTTCCTAAATTAGAGGGCAAGGATACTATAATGGTAATTCTTGTTAGATTCACTAAATTTTGACACTTTATTCCCAAGTCTCGCCCTTTTACAGCTCAAGAAGTAGAACAACTATTCATGGATCATCTTTACTAACTCCATGGACTTCCAGCTGCTATTTTGAATGACAGGGACAGTTTTTATTAGCTTGTTTTGCAGGAACTACTCAAGAAATTAAAAGTCGAGTTACGTATAAGCTAATCATGTCATCCATGATCAGATGAACAAACCGAAAAGCTGAACCAATGTTTGGAGGTTTACTTAAGATACATAACCATGCATAATCCCAAAAGATGGTTGAAGTGGTTGTCGTTAGCTTAGTGGTGGTTTAATACAAGTTTCAACACTGCCATTAAAATGACTCCTTTTCAAGCTCTTTCTGGATTTCCACCTTCTAACATGGAATTGTCACCACAGGAAGCTAGTTTGGTGGTTGTAGTGGGAAAAGCTCCAGAAAGGTTAATATGGATATGTAGTTACAAGGACAGATGAATATAGCCGAGAATAGAATGAAACATGTGGCAGACAAACACAAGACTGAAAAAGAATTCGTCACAGAAGATATTTATGTGTATGTGAAGTTTCACCCATTTAAGCAATAAAGCATGGCATTAATAAAAAAAATATTTTTGATATCAGTATATATAATTTAAAAATATAAAAAAATTATTTTTAAATATTTTTTTTAATTTAATAAAATATTGTTTGAAAAACAATCCCAAACAACTCTGAAAAAGATAGCAAGGCAGCAGTAATGGGTTTTATTCAATGGTCTAACATGTTTGTGGAAGATGCCATCTAGCAGGATTTAAAAGAATTAAGCCAAAAATTTCCAGAGTTTTGTTTAGATTTTTAGAGCTCATTTGTTATTATAACAGCGGTTATTTTTTAAAATATTTTTTATTTGAAGATGTATTAAAATAATATTTTTTTTATTTTTAAATAATTTATTTTTAATATTAGCATTTCAAAACGATTAAAAATATATAAAAAATTAATTTTTTTAAAAAAACTTTTAAAATAAAAAAATAAATGGTATCTTAAGTTCAAGAATCTCCATGGAAGGGGTAACCATGGCAAGGAAGGAAAAAGTTGCAGCAGGGAAAAAGAGCTCGCGACTAAAGTAATAGCACAGTAGATATGGATGGCATGTATTGCATGTTCAGTTATTAAAATTAACATAATGGATGAAAAACTCTACAGAATGGATGAAATTCATTTCAGTCATGTTTGTTTTTTGAAAAATAATTTTTGAAAAATCACTTTTTAAACTTTTTTGTGTTTGTTTACTATTAGAAAAGTTGATCAACGGAAACACTTTCTGATCAACAGAAAACACTTTACAGTCAAAGAAAAATTTGATTTGATTTCTAAAAAAATGTTTTTTTTGTTGTGTTTGTTTTCCAGAAAATAGTTTCTAGGAAATCATTTTCAAAACTTTCTTGTGTTTGTTTGCCATTAGAAAAGTTGGTCAACGGAAAACACTTTCCAGTCAAAGGAAAATTTGGCTTGGTTTTCAGGAAAATATTTTTCTTGAAAATTTGAGCGGAAAACACTTTCCGGAAGTTGTGAAAACTTTAGAAATGTTATTATTTGCTGATTATATCAAATTTGATCCTCAAACTTTTGATTGCTATATATAATTTGTTTTGAATATTTATTTTTCAATTTCATCTCTTAAAATTTAATTTTTATATTAATTTTGATCTTATTTTTATAATTGCTATTTGCTTTTTTCTTATTATTTTTTATTGAAATTTTTTATCTATCAAATTTGGTCCTCATTCTTTTGATTATTACATATTTTATTTGAAATAATTTATGAAATGTTAATTATTATTATTTTAATTTCTTTATTTTTTATTTATTTTAATTTTTTAGATTTGATCTCTATTATTTTGATTATTATTTATTTTATTTGAGATAATTTATGAAATTATATTTTTTTTTTCAATTTTATTCTCATTCAACTTTTTAATTTGTAAGACTTATTCCTCATTATTTTAATAAACTTGAAAAAAATAAAACATTAATAAATTATTTTTCAGTTCATTTTCCATGATATAACCAAATACTAAAAAGTATTTTCCAACTTATTTTTCATTACACTACCAAACAGAAAATACTTTTTCAAAATTTATTTTCTTTAAAATTTATTACTTTTCAATAAATAAACAAACGTATCCTTGGAGCAAACACTATTAGCTCGCTGATGACTCCAAGACCTCTTCAAAATTGTTGGGAATTTCAAAGCATAATGAAGGAGAAAGGCCTGACAATTTTACATGATTCAGCTTAAAGCCTATCCCACGGTCAAAGACAGATCAAAGACTTTCACTGATCAAAAAGGTGGGAATACACGTACAAAGGAAACATCTCTCCAAGCCCGAAACTCAAATACACCACAGGTAGAAGTCCAGCAGTCACCTTCCCATTCAAGGCAAGAAGGAAAAGGAAAATGCAAAAGCATAATAATATCCAGTTTATTGGACCTTGATATAGCATTTACGTGTGAGGATAGTAATTAGACCTTTCTTGAATGAACTGGTTTATATAAACATCTCCTAATGTATGATGGCAAAAGGTCATTCTTGATAAATCTATATACTGCAGTTAAAAATAATTTTTATAAGGTTCTATGTCTATCATAACATTGTATAGTATTTTGTCAAAAACATGTGCATACAAGTTCCTCAGTAATGTAGACAAAAGGACAATGTGAAGATGAGCTTCAGTTTGAGTCTGAATGCAGCAGTGATGAAGTCCTCTCTATATTTCTTGCTGAAGCTAAAGGTGAAATTCCTATAGTCTGATATGATGAGGAAGATGAGAGAGCGGGTGCTAAAACCTCAAAAGTCGAGAGAGTACTGACATTGCTACTCACACTTACATTACTTCCACCAAAAGAACCTCCTGTTATTGTCTTTGGAGCTGGTGGTCTCTCAATCTCAGAAATTCCTTCCAGCATCTGCACCACTTTCCCCATCGTTGGCCTTTGAGATGGTTGCTCCTGGATGCACCAAAAGCTCACTTGAATAGCCCTTGTCACTTGATCAAGATCCAAATCTTGGTGTGTAAGCCTTTGGTCCAAAATTGCATTAACATCACCCTTCTCAAACTCTTCGCAAGCCCAGACAGAGAACTTTTTACGGTTTGTCTCTGATGAGACTTCATAGTTCCTTCTGCCACTCACTATCTCCAACAAAACCATCCCATAACTGTAGATATCAGATTTGGAAGTTATTGGAAGATTTGCAATCCACTCTGGTGCCAGATATCCTCTTGTCCCTCTAACACTGACCAGTGTCCTATATCTGTGATCCTCAGGATTTATAAGCTTTGCAAGACCAAAGTCAGACACCTTGGCATTGTAGTTCTCATCCAAGAGAATGTTCTCTGGCTTGATGTCACAGTGAACAATGCAGTCTCGGCATTCCTCATGAAGATATGTGATTCCTCTTGCAGTCCCAAGGGCAATGTTAAACCTCTGCTCCCAACTCAACAATCTTCCTGACTGCTCTTCTGAAGTGAAAAGGAAATTATCAAGAGACCCGTTTTTCATAAAATCATAAACCAACAGCCTATGACGACCCTCAGAGCAAAAACCAATCAATCTGATCAAATTCAAATGGTGAGTGCTGCTAATAGTTGCAACCTCCATCCTGAACTGTTTCTCACCCTGTTCAATTCCCTCAAGTTGCTTAACTGCAACAACTGTTCTATTATCTAGAACCCCTTTGTAAACAGCTCCAAACCCTCCTGCTCCAAGCTTCTCTTTAAACTCTTTTGTCGAATGCTGCAGCTCCTTATATGAGAACTGCACTGGAGCACCAGATGCATACTCCAGTAGTGCATACTGAGCTGACAAACTGCCAAATTTGGGACTGTTTCTACAACACCACCACCACAGACCACCCTCCACAGCAATCAAACCCAAAAGGGTAATCACAACAACAACAAGAACAACCCAGACACGCAATCTCGAACTTTTGCTCTTCCCTGCAATCTGCACACCAGGTGGAGGGTTTGGTCGTGCTGGCCCACAAATTTTCACATATGAAGTACTGGGAAGTACTGGATTCTGATATCCACTAATAAAACCTTGATTTTTCAGGTAACACAAGCCAGTTCCATCCGACAAAGATGTTGAAGCAATACAAGAACTTTGAGAAAGACAATTCAACCTACAAGCTGATATCCCCACGAAGAAAACCTGAGATACTGTCTCAGGCAGATAAGTCAAGAATTTCACATTATCTAACACCAACATGGTAGCACTCCCCACACAACTCTCAATCTCAACTTTTCTTTTACACCCTTGTCTACTATCATTCACATCAACAGGCTCAAAATTCTCAGATGGACAACCACAAGTCGGACTCAAACTCGAACTCAAGTCATTATAACTACAAATCCCCAAATTCCCACAATAACCAAAAATCTCACATTGATCAGTCAAAGCAGACCATACCATAGTTGCAGTTCCGCTACCTATATCAGTGCTATACATCCTAAAGTTCCCATCTTTTTCTAACCTCAGAAACCTCAACCTTGTGCTCCCTTCAGCATAATCATTACTATATGCCACAATATATGACCCACTTGTAAAAGCAACATCAAAAATTGTCAAAATCCCATTTGGTTGCAACCCCAAAGCAGGTGAAGTCAAATTAGCATCAGCAGAAGAGTTCAACCCTTTATTCCAATATACTATATTATCATTCCATCTCAAAGTGAGATTTCCAGTACTAAGAAACCTAAAAGAATAAGACCCAGATCTTAAAACTTGATTCACAGTAAAAGTCTGATTAGGCACTATCGTATCAGTTGGGTTATCAAATGAAGACCAAACAAAAAAAGTTCCATTCTTTAACACTAAATTACCAAAATCATCAAGTGAAGCAGTGGTAACACCAAGGCGAGCAGTGTTAGAGTCCCAAACGATGGCGCCAGAGCCGTTAAGGAGGCGGAGGTTGCCGGAGGACAGGAACTGAAAGGAACCCTTTGAGTCAACTGTGGTGGTGGCATTGCCTGCTGTCCAAATTGGGACACCACCATTGTAGTTGATGGTTAAGGTGTAAGAAGAAGAGAAGCCCACTTGGGAAAATCCAATGTAGAATGAGTTGTTTGGTGATGACCAGGTTTTGTTTGGGTTTGAAGCTGATAGAGTGGCGCCTAGTTGGATCGTTGTTTGTGATGTTGCTGTAGCGCAGAAGAAGAGAAGTAGACAGACGAGGAGATTTTGAGTTTTCATTCTCTCTTCTTTTTTGCTTTGTTCTAGGTTTTGAAATTTATAAGTGGGATTTGTGCAACCAATGGTTTGTTTTAAGAAAAGTGTTTTTTTTTATTTGTCCAAAATTTTAGAAAAGATAGAAATTTACAATAATATAAAATAAATCTATTTGTAGAATAATTTTAAAATAAAAATAAAAAATAAAAAAATATGAATTTTCCTCTCAAAACACTAACAATACACTAAATAACTAATTGTAATTTTCACTGTCCATGAACCATAGATAGCAATTCCCAATGGGATTTTTCTCAATTTTATTATAAGAGCAATTGAGGGTAAGGAGCAGGAGAAACTGTTTTTGGTGGTATTTATAATATGTCAAAAAAATATTTCATGGAGATAGTATTTTTCAAACAAATACTAAAATGAGGTATAAAACCTTTTTTTAGTAGACAAAAATTAATCATTGTATTCCCAAGAAAACTTATAAATTATTATCAATTGCTGATTGTTTGTTAAAAATTTTAATTTTTTTATTTAAATTTTAATTTTTTTATGTTTTAGGTTTGTTTTGATATATTAATATCAAAAATAAATTTTAAAAATTAAAAAATATTATATTTTAATATTTTTTATATATAAATAACACTTTTAAAAAACAAAATAATCTTAGAGAGAAATTAAACTAAAGCGAGGACAGTTGTTTAATATGAATGCTCCTGTCTTCACAGGTTTGCCCTTCTTTTTTGCATAGGATGCCATTTCCTCCATTCAAGGACATAGCAAGCACTGCTTATGTCTTTGAATCCTGTTTACACAGAGATCCTAAAACTAGTCAAATCATTCCAGCTATGAAGCAGATACTTCCCTGTCATCCATTAAAGAATCATCTAGTTGGTTAATCTGTTTGGTTATTAATAGTTATGAAAAAGAAATATGTACCTCTCGAGACAGGATTTTCTAAAATACCTCTGATCATCTTGTATGAATTGACAGACAAGGTTAGAGCCAGGCATTTCTTGCTTGCCGACATCTACTAAAGACTTCAGGTGAGCATTGAAGAGGCGAGCTGCCTTGTTCAAACCTTGAATGCCGCCATTACTGGTCGGTCCGTTGGCCATGACCGGCGGCACCCAATTGGATTAAAGTATAGTTTCTGTAGCAACACAAACTTGCCATCAACACAAATTTGCTACCCTCTAAACTGTATAGTTTCTGTAGCAACGATCTATTGACTAAAGTTGTTAAACATGATCCTGCGCATCATAATTTTAAGCAGTGTTGATCAAATTTGTTGAAAGTTCAAATTCAGCTTGTACTTACATGGAGACCAAGGCTTTGATGACCCAGAAAAAGCATGGCCAACTTTCTTAACTAATGACATACAATGTCCGTCCATCCAAGAAAATGATATTTTTTAATTTTGAGGGGTAACTTAATTGGTTAAGTCTTGAGTTTGTTTTCTAATAATCACGAATTCAAATCTTCTCAAAACAATTAAAAATTTATATGATTATTAATTTCATGACAAAATTCTTGATAAAATCATGGTCATTGAGGTACAGAGAACCCTCAGCATTGATGTCTGTCTCCAAAACTCAGGGGAAGAGTGGCCTTTTGTGTTACAAGTCTTCACCAATCAGGCAAAAATAGTTAATGAGAAGGACTAAATTAGAAAATTAGGTGTTTACTAGGCCCTGGTCAATTTATTGAAAACAGAACATGGTTTCAGTTCAGTTAAAATAGAAGGGTGAAATTTCCAGAAAAAAACTGGAAAGTTTAGAGAAAAGAAAAACTATTTAATTAGGGTTCTTTACAAAGTTTGGCTTCAGCTAATTAGGATTCTTTACAAAGTTTAATGATGTTTGTCTACCACACCCGGCTAAAACTCCTTGTCTGCTTTACAAAGTTTGGCTTCAGCTAATTAGGATTCCACGCACCATACACATCCTCTGGCAATTCCTGATGAGATATTTCCTTCATAATTATGAATGATTGTTGGATAATCAACAAGAGAAATTGGTTTTACTACATGTTATATGTCAACAATAGTTCTTTTGGTTTTCGTGACTGTACTGCATATAACATATGATCCACAAGGCATGTTCTGATAATCTCAGCCACTAATGCATAATTAAGTTTCATTATTTCAATTCAGTAATGAATAATTCAATTTCATCTGATGTCATTAGGAGAGAAAGTGTAAATTTCACCTATATATTTCCATTATCCACTTAGCAGAAATAAGAGGGATTAAGATTAAGAACAAGGAAGGTGGTGACCCATCTTGGTTTAACTCAAGATCCAGTATACTTCCATCATGAACACACACACACATATATATATACCCAGAAGAGTATTGCTAATAATGCATGCCATTGCTTAAATGAACAAAATTTTGAGTACTAGATTCAAATTAATTACAACAAATTTTCAGATTAACAGAGAAGGAACAAACTAATCCTCTAAACGAAAACAATAATTGCATGGACTGTGCAATGTCGATTTTGAGCTATTGACCTATTCCACTTCTGTTCTGCAAATTGGGCAGGATTTAGAGTATAGCAGCCAACGAAAGATGCATTTGTCATGAAACACGTGAGAGCAAGGTAACTTTGTGAGCTTAACTGAACTAGAAAAGTCCTCCAAGCAAACCACACAAGTACTACCCGAAGAAGAATCAGCACCCCCCTGCTTCTTACAAAGCCTCTCCTTCTTCAACACTGTCTCTGATGCACCCCTTGGTAGAGTGAAACCTTCGCTATCTAATATTGGCCTAATCTCCGAGGCCGCAACTTCGTTTACATCTACATCAACAAGGTCTACATGAGCTGACACATAGAATCCTCTACAATGTCCCTCTATATGGTAAGCATGGGAAGCAATCAATGAGGCTAAATCCACACAGAGGGAAGCATCAAGGTTGAAACCAGAAATCCTTTGGGCAAGGTAATGGATGAATGAAGCAGGCACGGCAACTTCTTGAATAGGAACTTCGAACACACAGCCTGACTCTGAATCAATCTGGTGTTGACCGGTCATTAGTAATTCTTCTTGGTCTATGACACTCAACCACATTTCAAGCTTTCTTTGTAACGTAATTTGAACAAGGAACATAGGATCATAATTCCCCGGATCGAACACATCTGTGTTCACTGTATGTAGGTTAACATCAACTCTTGTAACTTCCATTGAAGCTACTTGCAATACACAAACAAGAAGACGTACGCATGCACGCACGAACTGAAAGAGCAATCAAGAGAGTAAACTTAATAAGAGATTAGTGGAAACAGCCCACGTATATTTTCCTTGCATTTATAGAGATACAGAGAGAACTGCTTTCATCCGTATCATATCAGGAAACAAATTTTGGTCTCTGCTGTCCAGTCCTTTTGAAATAAGGAACATGAAAGAACACATGGGAGAAAGGTGGGACACTTTTCCATAGCCGTGAGGGTAAAATTAATCAAGGAGCAGATTTTTTCATTCTTGTTTCAACTGGGCCAGCGGGCCTCTCTCTGTATGATTTTGATCGCAGTTAAGAAATAAAAGCCCTGATTTCTTCCTAGTCTTTGAAATCATGCCACTAATCATCCCTAATCTTTTCTTTTCACACATGGCAGCCATAATTAGCCTGAATTCTGCCGACATATAAAGTATTACATCTCCTATAGGAATAAGGATTCCAATACCCAAACCCTATATAGTTCCATCACTCATTCTATGTAAAAATACAGATTAAAAGGAAGAAGAACTTTCTTGTATCTATACGTATTCAATCGATCTGTTTCTATCAACATGCCTCTCCTTTTGTCCCTTTCATTAGATCCAGTGGGTAGAAGATTTTATTTTGGTTCACCCCTAAATATATCAAGAACCAATATGCATGATTCGTGTAACGCTAAACCCTTGTTCCAAGTCTCAATTCTCTTACAACGAAAGAACAAAGTGACATGGAAAGACTCTAGATCAGGAGAGTTGTTGCTAGAAAATGAACACCCATCTTGCCCAGACTCACACAGGTCATGCCTAGTTCCTCCTCAACTTGTTTCCTTACCTGATTCTTGCACTAGTTATATGTGCGGCATTGTCTCCGATGTGCTTAATCTTGATGATGTTTCTTTATGCCATGATGTTGCCTCAAACATTGGTTCTTTTGTTAGTGGTTTTGCTAAGGAACGAGCTGGTCGTCAAGGGTTTTGCGTGTCGGCTCATGTAGTGATTGTCGAGGATTATGTTGAGGAAGTGAGCTTGGATGGGATAAACGTGCCAATATTTGATTTTGATGAAGAAGATCATGCGGTTGTGTCAAGAGGTGCATCAATATCAACGTTGAACAAGTTCAAGAAAGAGAGGTTTCACATGAAGGAGACGCAGGACGTCGATGGTGATGAATCTTGTTGTAATTCTTGTGTGGTTTGCTTGGAAAGATTTTCTGCTAGGGTTGGACTTACAAGGTTACCTTGCAAACACATATTTCATGAACAATGCATCTTCGACTGGTTGAAGAAGTCCACATCATGCCCACTTTGTCGATACGAGGTAGAATAGCTTGAGACAATTAACTTAGATTCAAAAATTTATTATAAATTAAGAGACTTCCAATAGGGTTTTGAAAATACATAAATTAAGCATTATGAGGATTTAATTTGAACTCATTTGCATAAATTTCTTCCTCCATTTGTTTGAATTGAGATGAGCATGAAGAGATTTTTGTCTCTAAAGAGATTTATTCAAGTATCGAGGTAGATAAAGTATATATATTTGAGTTAAAAATATGTTGTACTATTCTTGATGAAGACAACAAACATCTATATTAGTTTCCAATTTTGTTTTGTATTTATGTTTTAGTTTTTATATTCCTTTAATTAAACACGTTTCTTAGTTAGTTTTTTAATACATATGCTATAAGAATTAATTATAAAGGTTAGTGCAATTTGAGTAAAATATCTTTATTCTATGTTTTATTAGGGAAAATGATATACTAAATGACTGAACTTTTTACATATTTATAATTAAATGTCTCAACATTAATTTTTTTTTAACAATTGAGTTGCTTATTTATTAGGAATTTGTTGACGAAACCATAAAATGTTGACATACATATATCAAAATCTTACTAGAAAATTCATTAATGTTATGAGCATGAGAATAAAATATGAATTCTTTTACTAAGATTTTTTCTTAATTTTGAAAAAAAAAAGTTCCTCTTTTAAGATATTTGGTAAGCCTAGTTATAAAATTTGGACCGGGACTCAACCAATTAAAGATTTGGACCAGTTCGGTTAAAGAAAAAATAAAAGAAGAAGTAACCTAGCTTAAGCAAGTCAAAAACCCGAGTTAACCCGTGATTCGGGTAAACTTTTTTTTATCAAAATAACATCATTTTGATTTTTTTAAAAAAAATTAATCAATCCAGGTTGACTCTTCTAACCCATAACTTGGATCTTGGTTTTTTTTTATTCATGTCATCATTTAATGTAATTTAATAACTATATCAGCAAATTTATAATAGAAATACATCTAGAAACTTTATTGCATGGTTATTATTGATAGATGAATAACTCAGCTAATGAAAAAATTATAACACTTAATTATAAAAATCATAAAAGTTCTAAGCTGATTACTGTTTTAAAATAAATAAATAAAAATAGAAACAATGAAGATAAAGGGGACACCTTGTGTTTTAAGTACAAACATTCGTTCCAAAATTATTTAAGAAACATGTTTATTTTATTTTTCTATTTTTTTCTTTAACTAAACATGTTTATATCCCTTCCATATATGTTTCATTTTAGGACTAAAAACCACATCATTAATATATCATTATTTTTAGAGTCTAAATTATCTATAATAATAAAAAATAATAAAAATCCTTCTTGGTACGTTGGGGGGTAGAAAAAAGTTGGTAACGAAATACAGAAAATAAAATCCTTTGAATATATTTAAGT
>Ga0325411_1007488_pt1 | contig 11905 bp, 12 predicted proteins | sample PopdelMetagenome_13_FD_206181 | JGI IMG/M metagenome (GOLD analysis project Ga0325411, IMG submission 206181) | Populus deltoides microbial communities from Bellville, Georgia, United States - Xylem-PdIQD-R4 | ecosystem: Host-associated > Plants > Phyllosphere > Stem > Wood/Secondary xylem...
AAAAAAAAAATCTTTATGCTGTTTAATATATTTTTTTCACATTTTAAACGAAAACCGATCTGACAGGCCACTTGACTAGTGTTTTAGCAAGTGGTGATGCCTCGTGATTCACACATATAATAGTTGAAGTTGACACAAAATTCCCACTTTAGGAGTCCTCAATCTTACCAAGTCTGAGTTCAAATGGGCTGGGTTGATTGACCACTGATTAATCGCATATGGTATTTGTCGGTAACGTGTTTTAGTTGGCTCTAAGCTAACTTCTGGTACATGAAAATTGCAAAAGCAAACCCGAAAGGAAAGAAAGAAAGACAGAGACAGGTCACTCCCCACCTCTCTCAATTTCTTGGTAGATTCTGACTTAACAACTTTATTTACGTTCATACTTCACGATACAGATGGACAGATTAAGATTGGTAGCTAGGAAGAGATCAAGTGTTGTTGGTTGTTGAGCGCTTCATCTCACTAAATTCTCAAGGGATTGTTCAAACTTGCAAGCTTTAAACAACAAAGCAATGAAGAAATCAGGACTTTGTTGTATGTTTTAAGTCAATCAACGTTACTGTAACACCATGCTCTGTATAGTTTATTAATCAAAGGAAGTAATAATGACAGCTGCTCATAGGGTTTTTATATTGCCAGTCAAAATTTAAAGTTTCAAGTTTTCAGAAAAATTTATCTGAACTCACCAGCTCGACGTGGAAGAAGGGGTTGATCCATCATTCTTTGGTTTAAGCCATGTCAAAAAAAAAAAAAACAAAAGCCCTGAGCCTTATTTGAGGTTCCAACTTATCTTGTCTAAGGGCTTGGAGATTTCTTTGGGCCAGTCCGGACGAGAGGAGAAATTTGGTCGTGTGAGAATGACAAGCGATACGCAGACTACCTCACTCAGGAAGTTGAATTTCTCCATAAAATCTTTCATGCAGAAGAAGAAGAAGAAGAAAGAAAGAAAACCCTTTGAAGTTGTTGAAAAAGCAAAGAAAATCTCCAAGAGTCCTATGTAACCAAGGCTACTAGCAGACATGTACAAGAGGGAGAACCAAACAAAAAGAAATGACTTTGTTCTATATCAAACTTGAAAGAATACAGCTAGCACTAGTAATCAGAATCCTCCATCTGATTAGAAACTGCAATATCGTCTCTTATGTTCATGCTCGATCACTGAAATAATCGCACCAATGCTTGCACTATCTCTGACATAGGCGGCCGGAATTCAGGCTCCACCTAATAATACAAAGAATGCAATGCAAAATATTACTTCTGTTTGAAGAGATCACCAAGCTTGAAGACAGTAAAGCACAAACACTACCCTGCACCAACATTTTCCCGATGGTTCTTACCTGTGCACAGAGGGAAATGATATCAGCAAATCGAGAAACAGACTTTGGAGGGTATAGCCCGCGCAATGCAGGGTCTACCATTTTGTCCAACGCATCAATGTCATGTAGTTGAGGGGTGGCCCATCGAACCAGACATTGTTCTGATTTCGGTTTTGAACTGCAAAGAAGCAAGGGAATATGGCAACTTAATTAGTTATGATATGGAGATTACATTGGCTATCACCATGCACTGGCAAACGGTGAATAAAAAGATTGCAGCAGCAGTGAAACCATACCTGTCAAAAGGCTGCCTACCGGTCAATAACTCCAGCATCACCACTCCAAAACTGTAAACATCACTCTTCATTGTATAAGCTGAAGGCTTAGTGCACTCTGGAGCATTGTATCCTGCACCAAGGTTTTGGCTTGTCCGCTGAGAAAAAGAGAAAAACCATAATTAAAATTCACATGTTAATACTAAAAGCTGTCAAAACAACAGGCATCGCATTTCCAGACTATGCTAGCAGTAAGGAGATCTTGGATGTCCCAAGAAATACTAACATGATGGAAGTTTGCCAGCCCGTAGTCGCAAAGACATGGATTGAGCTCAACGTCAAGCAAAATGTTAGATGACTTGATGTTCTTGTGGATGAAGGATGGAGAACAAACTTCATGGAGGTACCTGCCCAAAGAATTGATATTTTATTAGAGAAAAAGGAAACAGCTACGGGGAATCATTCTGCAGGAGGGCGTTCATCTGCATTCTTGCTCTACAATTTAAGCATTTAGCCACTAGGCTAATAGATTTGCATGAGCATGTGCTTATATTGACTTACTCGACAGCACGTGCCGTGCCCAAAGCTATTCTAACTCTGGTATTCCAAGTTAGTGGTTTACTGTAGTCATCTGACACATGCAGGAATTCATGAAGTGAGCCATTCCTGAAATACTCGTATATCAACATGCTGTGCCCTTGTTCTGAACAATAACCAACAAGCTCAGCAATGTTCTGATGGTGAACTTTTGAGATGCTTGTAGCAATTTCTGAAAACTCTTGCTTTGCGCCTTGAAAAAGTGATGAATCAATCTTTTTGACAGCTAAAACCTGATAAGCAAAAAATAAATTATGTTGCAGGAACGCAAAATCCAACTATTCATTGCAAATTGTGTTTTCAGTTACAATCCAGTAACAACATGAGGTGCCAAATTCGACAACAAACTAGGGATCAAGTATTAGGTAGTGCCAGAAAATAAATGGAAAGGAAAATATGAAATGACTAATCATACCTTCCCATCAGGATATTTGGCCCTGTAAACAGGACCGAGGGATCCCTCACCAATAAGTCGGCCCGATGCAAAATTGCCAGTAGCAGTCTGCAAATCTGTCAAGGAAAAAGCTATGGAACGAACAGAGGTGTTTCTTCCAGCATTTAGACGGATGGCAAACTCGTTGTCACTTATAGACTCGGAAAAATCAGAAGGTGGAGGCTTGTAACCCACGGAAGGAGCTTTTTGCAGATTCTTTATATCAATCGAACCAGACAAATTGATTGGTTCAATTTCTGTCACCAGTAAATCATATTGTTAAGTCCACACCAACAATGTCCATCAGCATGCACAGTATTGAAACAGGACAGCATTAAAAAGCGACATAAAGGTGCGAACACAAAGTAAAATATTTATAACAAATATTTACCAAAGTTCTCTACATAAAATTATGCTGGAAGTCAATCAACTACCTTTAAACTCTTTCTTTATGGCAGCACGAGTGTCATTGGATAGTTCATGTGATGAAAGGGGAGTAAATGCTCTATGCCAGCTACCATTATCTTCCTCAAGAAAATTTGAAGATGGAGAAGACCTTCTTTTTGAAAGCAGTATAATGAGGAGTCCAACTACAACCAGTGAAGCCAAAACTATTAACGCTATAGCAAGTCCATTCATGCCACCTTTCCCACTTCCCTTGCCATGGGCTGAACTAGATTTACCACGAGGAGCCGGACCAGATGACCACGCATTCCCGCCCGTTCTTCAGAAAATAAAATCACGAAGTCAGAGAAGCAATATCTTACGACCTACATCCTCAAAAAAAATAAAAATAAGAGGCAACTTTAGGGTATTCTTACTCCAGATTATCAATGCCATTCAGCGAATCAGGGACCCAACCAGTGAACTCATTGTCTTTAATGTTCCTGCCAGTGGAACAGTGGATTCATGTTGTGAGTTCTTTACTTTTCACTAACATCAACTACTGTATTAAAGTTTGAAACCATCATTCTTATCAATGAATCATCGGACTTTAGAATTTTAGACATCAATATTTCTGACCTAAACTGAAAAACAACAGTTGTTCAATTGAAGTACTCAGAATGTTACTTACAAATCTTTAAGGGGAAGTCTGGCAAGGACATCTATGGTACCGGTGAATTCATTGTCTTGCAAATGCCTGTACAAAGACATAAAAAATCACTGCAATAAACTAAGAGAACCTAAATAAAAATTTTATTATCAGTTCTTACAATGTGCTGAGGCTTGAAAGTGCAGAAAAACTCTGAGGCAGATTCCCTGAGATCGAGTTGTGGGATAGATCCCTGTAAGTCATCTCCATGAGTGAACCATAACTTTTATTGTAACAAACAGAAGACTTTAAGAACCTTTTGATCATTCCAGTTAGTAATACTTACAGTGTTTTAAGTTTAGAGAGTTTCTGAAACATATCACTCAACTGTCCATTTAATTTATTTTGATTAAGATTTCTGGAGGAAGCATCAAATTAATTAAGAATGAGTATTCAGAACAAACGGAAGGTTTTGTAACAAAAGAACCAAGTATGCTTACAGGTTTTGAAGTTTAGTCATTTGTGAAATTGAGTAGGGCACACTGCCAGTGAAGCCATTATTAGAAAGATCTCTGCACGTTAAGCTTGCAAGATTAGTATCGAACACACTTAAATTCATGAATCAGTCCAGTAAAAAAAAGTGAGCTTCGGTAAAGAACAATCTCTACATATAATAACTTGTTTAGTCGTGTTCCAGATGAAGAAAATGTCAGTAGGCTTACAAGGTAGCTGCATTAGGAGGAAGCTGGTATGGTATATCATTCTTGAGGTTGTTCTTGCTCACATCACTGTACTACGACAAAGAAATACCAAAAGTCTTGAGGTTTTGTTCCTTCATCAGGAAAAAAGCTAGTGTAAAAAAAAGTGCTATGATTTAGAAACTGGGCATTACAAGTAGGTGACAGATTTCAAGTTTGATAGCTGATAACCCAGTGATCCAGTAAGTCCAAGTCCAGATAATTTTCTGCAAGAGCATTCAGAAAATTCAGGGTTATTCCTGCTAAATATGTGAAATGTAAAATCTCTTCACCAGAAATATTTTGACAAGCAAATCTAACTACATCTGAGTCACAGATGAGCCTGAGCACTGGATTCCTTCCCAAGAGTCTCCACAAGGGTCCCCACCACTTGATTGCCATCCACTCAGTTTTGAAGGAGAGTTTAAGCTCGTAAACATCACATTCAAAGCCGAAACTGAAATCAGCAATCACAATACGGGAAACATCAGACTGCTGAAATGCAAATTTAATAGATTCTTAAGAAAATTATGATTATGTAACTGAAGATCATAAAAGAAGGGTTCTGAGTTTCAATACTGTCTTTGAATATTTGCAGTTGTTAAGCCTATTAGTATCCATTTTTTGTTGCAAATTTGTAGTTAAAACAAGCACTTTTCAGTAACCCCGTTGTAATTGCACTGAACTTTTCACCATAGTTATTTTCTTCTTGAATGAGTTTATCTACATATACATGAACAAATAGTTGAAAACATCCCTTGATGGGTCCAATCCATGAAAACCAAGAACACCCCATCGAAAGTTAATTGCATTTAAAGAGACTGGCTTTTATTACCCATAGATTAAACAACAAACGAATATAGTATTAGTAAAGGCAATAAGGATCATAGATCTCCCTTATATAAATCAAATTTCATTCTCTCCTGAGATTAAACATGTACAGAAATTTCACCTTGATAACCAACATGTGTGTGTGGAACCTTGAAACGTTACAGATAATTACGTGTTCCTAAACACCATTACCTCATTCGAGAATCAAAACAAAATGTAAAGCAAAATCAATAAACTTTGCAGTGCATGTGTAAATGGAGTGTGCATACCATCTTCAGAATCAGTCTTCGAATGGACCAAGGTGGTGAGGATTACAAGAGAGACAATCAAGAACCCTAAAAGACTATGGTACATTCTCCTACACCAAAACATAAAACAATAATGAAGCAGGCAAAAAAAAGGAGTAATGTGGGTTTTGTTTCTTTGTTATGCTTGAAGCTATCTAGATTCAAGAGGATGGTTATGAATGATGTTTCAGAAGTCAGACATGAACAACAGGATTCTGGCCTTCCTTCTAGGTACAAGAAGGAAGAAAAGGGGAGTCTTTTCCTTTTTTTTGTTGTTTTTGAATTATTATTTTTTTTTTAAGAGAGAGAGGCTATATTTGAAGAAAAAACAGCTAACAATGAGTGGCATTTTTCAGAGAAGAAAAAACTGCGAATGATTAGGAGAAATGAGAGTTTGTCAATGTTTTCCGGCTTTAGGAGTTATTACTAACAAAGCCTTCAGTTATTATCTTCCCGCCTTCTTATACTAACCGTTCTTCCTTCTTCATAATATATATATATATATCGAACCAACTTAAGTGTCAACCATTCCTTCTTCATAATATATATATATATATCGAACCAACTTAAGTGTCAACCAAGACTATACATAAACATCATCGGTTTACTAAGAATAGCTTTTGTAGATCAAACACAGTTTGGAAAAGGCGTCGTTTTCTTTTTTATACACATCAATGTATTATATAAACATGATCCCATAACTGAAGTGTTTTCTAAACTGAACATGGCAATAATTATGCTGGTGTAATTAGTGAATATATAGAAATGATATTTGGGGGTTGGAGAATCACAAGGAGAAAACGCTTCCTGTCAGTAAATATTCCCCAATTTGGTAATATTACCATATCAAGCTTCATTATGATATTCTTATATCATTCCCACCCTTCTCAAGCTAACTCAGTATCCTTGATCACTACGAGGCTGACCTTTAGAAAAGAGTGATGGCAGCCTTGAATTGAATGTTGAGTCAAACTAAGGCAACTAAAAAAAAAGGAAGGAAAATGGTCATTATATAGCCCAACAATTTGGTCATGGCTAATCTGGATACTACAAAACTCAAGTCTTCAAGAGGATAGAAGAGTGAGAGCTCTCTTCAATGTAGGCTTTCTAGTTTTGGCTCAATCTTCAAACTTTGGTGTTGGCTCCTGATTTCCTGAAGATGGTTTCATAATTACATTAGTGGAAATGGTAATAAGAGTAATAAAGTTGCAACTTTTCTGTACAAAGGCATTCATGGAACAAAAATCTTGATTAGAAAGAAATCCAGCTTCCTCGTAGACAAAGGGGCTTAATTTGCGATCTCTTTAAAAGGTATACAGGTCAGATTCCATGCTCAAGTTAATAAAAATGTGTGATACGCTTTATTGAGTCCGGCAGCATTAGTATTGGTCATACAACGTCATCATATACCTCATCTTTCCCTTCCTTGGCCTGACGACTCATCACGTTTTCTCAGCTTTGTCAGGATATATGCCATGGCAACTTTAGCACATAGGCTAGAGCGCCCACGAGACAGGCAGATGATACCCCCTAGAAGAAGCAGACCATTTCCTATAATTTTCTTAGATGGCCTTGGGAATTTCTTCTCTTTGGCTTCACCAGTAACTAATCCCCGTGGGGCAGTCAATGTCAGAGTTGCCTTAGTATCCATAAGACTGTTCATTGTCTCTAGTTCAGGTGGAACCTGTGCCAAAAGAGGAAACACATACTTGATGATCTCAATATAATAAAGCCAGTATTGTCATCTCCTCGCTAATGTGTAGCAGTTTAATCACCAACCAAAGGTTTTGGAAACTCAGTCAGTTTAACAAACATTTCATGATCTCAATATAATAAAGCCATTAATTTTATCTCCTCACTATGGTTTTGGAAACTTCTGTTAAACTACATATTTCATATATTACGTGTGATGTTAAAAAGGAAACCTGACTTCACCAATCATTCTATTGATAGGCTGTGCTAAGTCATGAATATGTTCTTTAAAAGCATCGGTATTTCAAGATGCCGGTCCTCACCTTCTGGATTAAAGATACTGCAGTGACAGCTGGACCTGTCTGAGGATGACTAATCACAGAGTATTTGCGCAGTGCATTATTCATCTTGCATACATAGCTCCATATGCCCCTTGAGAAAGCCAACTTTGCCATCTCCACATTCAAACCAGCATCTTCTTGGTGAAACATTTTGATCTCACAGGCATTTCTACCAGGGACTGTAAGTTAAAGCGATAGGAATTACAAAATAATCAGTACAAGAGTAAACTATTTCCATCTAGGAAGAATTAAAACATCAAGTAAATAGACAATCCAAAAGCAACTGTTTTCATTTAGGAAGAACTAAAGACCAGGCAAATTGAAAATCATGCTTATAACCTCCTAAAACACAGACCAGATGATGCATCTTTTCTGTACCAAAAAAGAAAATAAAAGGAGAAAGATCCATATGTTCCATAAGTAAAGCTTCAGCAGCATATAATGATCTTCCATTTCTCACTATATAGAGAATAATACAAGCTCCAGCAGAAAATGTAACAGTCTACTCTATACACTTCATGCTGGAAGAAAACATGCAATTTTTATAAAATACTGAATTCCAAACAACTAAGAAAACAAAGGCCCAAGAATCATTGTCAGAAAAGCTCAATATGAGACATTTCATGCTTTTTTTTTCTTTTTTGCTGTCAATACTGCAATGTCAGAAAGATACGGTTTATTTAAAATAAATAATAAAAAATATATATACAAATGAAGGCCGGAAAATAATATTAGAAAAGCTCAATATAGGACACTTTATGCTCTTTTTTTTTCTTTTTTCTTTTTGCTTGGTTATCAATCTTGCAACTACAAAAAATACTGCAAAAAGGGAGGTCAGGAAATTGCCTTTACTGATTTTCCAACCAGATCTAAAGAACTTCACTCGTACAAACTTCTTCTGTCTTGCAGCTAAAGGATGTTCACAATCCTAATTATAGTCATCAACATCAAATTAAAAATTAAGGATTGGACAATCAAGTTAAAAATAGAGTGAAGAGAACTAAATCGCCAATTGCATATATAAAATGATTTTCCCAGACATTATGGCAGAATAAATTAAACAAAATCAAAAGGACATTCTTGCATTAAAAAAATTTAAGAGCTTATTATCCCATTTGCTCTAGCCAGTAAACAATCACCATTCACCATTGAAAATCTACTTTATAATTGTTATCTTTTCCAAAAAAAAATGGTTATTGCTAGTCCATTATTTTCCCACCAGCTAACAATATTTCATTTCTTGATAAATACATATAATCAAATTCATTGTTCCATATAATGTGCACGAAGGTGAACATATTGCACAATCATATCAATAGGTAGAAGCAACTAACTTATGCTGTCAAACCAGTTGCTGTAGATGATTACCTTAATAAAGCAGTAGAATGTCTTATCTTTTCCTTCCCACAATCTCCATGCTAAAACGTATTCTCTTGGGGTCAAAAGTGGAAATTTCTTTATTGTGTGACCAATTTCAGTTCCATTAGTTCTATCCACCTGCAGTTGCTCATGCTCAACTATGGTCTTATCCCATTGATTTCTGTAGTCATTGTCCATGTAGAAGTCCCTAAGCACCTCTGTGGTGCAGTTTTCAAAAACCATCACACTCAAGTACTTTATCGGAGCATCCTGCAAATACACAACCAGAAAACACCATCATATTACATCAATTCTCTCTAAAACCATACTCCACCAATAAAACTCAATCCAAATTTAAAAGAGATATCAATTGGTTAGCCAGCCTCTCTACCGCAAGTAATGAACTCATAAAACACAAAACAAACTAAACTTCGAAATGAACTTTATTGACATATTCCACAAACCAAAAGGAGAAAACTTTAGGAAATTGAAAACAGTACAACATTAGGGGTAGAAGGCAACAACCTTCGGTTTGAAACATTTGGCGGTATAAGCTAGAAGATTGTTTCTCTTATTTGTAACATTTTCCCATTTCTCACTCTCCTTCTCAGTTAGCTTCTCATCCAAAACTTCAATCAAAAACTTCAAATCAGCTTCTGAAACAATCTCTGAAATTCTGCATAAACAGTAGCAAATAACAGAAGTTGCTTTTCATTAATCAAAACCCTCCCAAGATTGGGACTTTGATTCAATTAAACCAACCCCCAATCCAACACAAACCTTAAATTAATGACAAAAATGAAAAAGAACGAAAACAAAGCATTCCCGTGTAAGGGAAAAAAAAAAAAGCAAAAGCAAAAAAGATTTAATTTTGATCTTAAACAAAGAGGGACCAAACTAAAAAAGAAAAGCAAGTACCTGTAATTAGAGGAACCAATATCAGTAGCAGTGGAAGCTGGAGAAGAAGAAACGAGGTCTCGTTTAGGAGAAGAAGAAGAGAAGAGTCGTTTGGAGAAGTGGAAAATGAGAATGACAAGCAGCGCAAAGGGAGTAGCCCATCCATAACCAAAATTCATTCTTTCATTTTGAAACCAAAAATCCATTGAAGAAGAAGAAGCATTTGAAGAAGAATGTAGTGATGATCCACTAAAACCAAAGAAACTCATCTTTCCTTTGCAAATCCAAATCAAACCCAATAATTATTTTTTTTATTTTTTTGGCTTATAGAAGAAGAGAAGGGATGGGTATCGGGTTGATTGGGGCTCCAGCCTTTTTTTCGGCCATTAATGAATTGTGATTTCCGCCGTTGTTTCGGCCAATGCTGAACTTCACAGCTTGGCTTTGCTTTGATTTTCCCTCACGTTCTGTTCCTACAGCAAATTTATACTTCTCTCTCTTAGTAAATTATTCTTTAGTATCTGATTCTTGAAAGGAATTATAACTGAGTCCTTTTTAATTAAAAACCTATAACATAGTCCCTTGACTTTTGTTGATCGTTGTCTTTGAAAAACTTTGAATGGTTTTTTCCTAAGAATTAAAATCATCAAATGGTACATTTTAGATGAAGGAGAAACCAGATAATGTACAAGCAAGACAATGATCAACAAGCAAGCCACTATGTTAAAGGTTTTAAACATGAAGGACTAATTTATAATAACATTTAAAACCTTAGGACTAAATAAAATAGTTTATCCCTTTTTCTCATCCCTTCTTAGTTTTTGTTTTTGTAATGGCACTGGAATTTTGAAAAAAAATATTTTTTTATATTTTAAAATTATTTTAATGTTAATATCAAAAATTAATTTAAAAAAATATATTTTTAAATAAAAAATATTTTTTTAAAAAATCATTCCTACGGTATCAAACACTAACTTACCAATTGATGGTAACTCTCACTATCCTTTTCGAATGAAAAATTAAAAAGATTTAAAGAATCAGAAATATTATGAGCAGGATATTAAAAAATTAAATCTTCTATTGAAAAAATATTTCATAAAAATTAAAAAATATATATTTAAAATTATTTTTTTATATTTTTAAATTATTTTTATCTATTGATTTCAAAAATAAATTTTAAAAGAATAAAAATTAAATTATTTTAATATATTTTTAAATTAAAAACACTTTAAAAAATAAATACTATAAAAATAACACGCTTATAAACAACATTGCCTTCATGAGTAGGACAGTTTAGGTGTCATGTTTTTTTTTTATTATTATTATTTTGTTAATGTATTAATTGATTTCTAACGTTGCGAACCACTATGTTGAGATTTTGTCTAATTTTAGATGATCCACCAAAGTGTGTTCTGATAACTAGTTGATGCAAATACGTGGTCACTTTTGAGAAAAATGAACGGAGTTTATTGTGTTTAGTTTTAGTGGAGAATCTTCCTTCAAGTGTCATGTCAGGATCGCTTGAGTATTTGGCCAATCCACTCCTTTCTCCAAATCATATCATATCAAATTATATTTAGAAAGATGTCCTTTCTCCTGTTCATGCAGAAGAGGGCATGCATCAGCTACAAGCCTCAGCATTACCTCCAATTTCCATCCTCTCCAATTGTCTAGCAATGGCAATAGGCAAGTAGCAATTTATTGGTGACAGGGATGCTCCAACAACTTCAGGCAGTGCTGGGGCAACCCCATTGTTAAGAAAAGGTTTAGGTTTGGATCATACTTTAATTTCATCAAATTAATATACTGTCTTCAAGATGATCAGTCCATCTTGGAAGTTGAATAAAGTGTCATTATCTTGCTAGTCAAGGAAGAGATTACACACTGAAAGAAAGTGATTATGCTTTGCTTAAAAACAAAGTAAACAGCTAGTTCATTGTTATCATCAGTTCTCTCAACTTTCCTTTTTGCTATTCATTGTCTTCGTCTTCCTTTCACTGAGATGAAAAATCATTTGTTCCACTTGGGTTACTTGATGCCAAGCGCCGACTGCCACCACCAACAACTTTGCTGTGGTATCACTGCCATTGATTATTTCACAAAT
>Ga0325411_1007491_pt1 | contig 11901 bp, 2 predicted proteins | sample PopdelMetagenome_13_FD_206181 | JGI IMG/M metagenome (GOLD analysis project Ga0325411, IMG submission 206181) | Populus deltoides microbial communities from Bellville, Georgia, United States - Xylem-PdIQD-R4 | ecosystem: Host-associated > Plants > Phyllosphere > Stem > Wood/Secondary xylem...
AAAGCAACCCTTCAAGTTTGATCATTGTTCTTTTTATTACTATTTGTTTAATTGGAATAACTTATAAAGTTATTTTTTTTTCAATTTCATCTTTCTTGAATTTTCTTATTTATTATATTTGTCTCTCATTATTTTGATTGTTATTTTTTGGTTTTTTTATCCTTATCTTGATTTATTTTATTTTTCAATTTTATCCCTCGTTATTTTATTTAATTTAATTTTTATATTAGATTTTATCTTTATTCTATTGATTACTATTTTTTATCCTTTTCTTAATTTGTTTTATTTTTTAATTCCACCCCTCATTCATAGTTTTGAAACACGACCTTGTCAAGTAATTGGGTCACGGGTCAGATGGGTTGACCCGGGTTAACCCGAGTCAATCCAAAAAAAACCTATGATGAAACGGTAGAGAGTTTGGGATAAAACGGTAACATTGGGTAATAATCCGAACCGGACTCTCATGTGAGATCATCATCATCACTAACAACATCTCCTCTGTGATGTTAGTTTTCTTGACAGTGCTCTTCAAATCACAAATTAGTAGTGATTTTTATTCATAATTCTCTCTAGATCTCTTCTCCAGCGAACCAAATTAAGCAAGTCTCCTCCTCCTCCTCCACTGGTACAATTTTCTCCTTCTTTTTTTGTGTTTAAGGTTTAGGTTCTCTCTTGTGTTTGCATAATTCTTATTAAACAACTGTACAGTACCTAAAAAATTAACTTAAAAGAGAACCACAAGACCCTACAAGATAATGCAAGAATCTTTAGCTGAACCAGAACAAGGAGATGAAGTGGTGAAACTCAAGTTCTTCCTCAGTTATGGCACTCTCTAAGCTTCCTCTCTCCACTATCTTCTTCTTGTTGTACACTTCGTGTTTTACAATATCACAAGGTAATTGACAAAAACCCATTTGTTTATCCACTTTTTCAAGAAACTAAGAACAACCTTTTTGTGGTTCTCATGTTTTTGTGTCAAATTTGCAGCTTTATCATCGAAAATAGCAGTGGCGCAAATCAAGGCCAAAACGAAAAGAGACCGGGTTTAAGGCGGGTTTGATCGGGTGGCCTGGGTCCCGGATCGACCCGCTGGGTCGACCGGGTTTCACCGGGTCAACTCCCAAGCGGGTTTTTACCTCCACCTGGATAGGTCCCATGCCCGGGTCTGCCGGGTCCCGGGTCGACCTGCCGGGGCGGTCCGGGTTTTAAAACTATGTCCTCATTGTTTTATTTCATTTAGTTTTTATACCAAATTTGATCTTTATTGTTTTGATTGATATTTGTTTTGTTTTTTTAATCTTAGATGATTGGGAATTTTGTTTTGCAATTTTTCCAAGTTTGCCTTCTATGAGGTAACTCGGTCTCATGACTCAGGTCACGTGCTTCAAAGGTTAGCATGATTTGAATTTGGTCTTTCTTCTGGTTCTTTCTTTATTTTTATTTTAATTTAACCTTTGGTATAAGGTTATTTGGTCTTCAGCTTTGTGATTTTGCTTTTTTTCGTTCTATAGAGTAATCATATTTTCATATCCTTAGGGTTAGTCGAGTTAACTCGGGTTGATCTAAACTTTTTATATATAGTTTTTTTATCGATTTTTTTCTGTTTTGCTTTTTATTATTTAGTTTGCTTGAGAGTTGACCTCTATTTTTTATTCAATTTCTTTTGTATGAGTTATCTCGACCTCACAACCGCATCGCGAGTTTAACATGCTAACTTAAGTTAGGTTTTTGTCCTTTTTTAAAATTAATATTTTTCAATTTTTCTTTCAACATTTAATTTGCTTGTAATTGAGCGTTTGATTTTTTTTTTCTCTTTGTGAGGTTATTTCATTCTCATTCAATTTTTGTTTTTTTTATCAAATGAGATCATTTATACATTTTAATAATATTTAGAGGGTATCTTTTCATAATATTAGTGAGCGTTCATTTTTTTATTAGTCATTATCATTTTATTTTTTTTTTCATTGGATTTTTTTATATAATCATGTTGTTAAATTAACCAAGCTTATTGAATCAATTCGAATCAATGATCTGGGTCTTAAATTTTTCCTACTCCTTTAAAAATGTTCGCATTACCTAAACATCTTTTTTTGTGTTAAAAAATTGACTAGGCTCGCGGCATAGCGCGGACCACCTAACTAGTAAACAACTAAAAGAATAAGAGTTTTTTTAGGTGGCATCATCATTCATAAAAACAGTGAATTTGCTTCTCACCTTTTTTTATATTGTCCTTTTTTTATATTTCATCATTGTACTTTGTTTGTTTATTCCTTTTGTGACCTAATTCAATGAAATAAATTTTTAAATTTGTATTAGAATGACAAAAATAAAAGAAAGAGAACCATGATGTAAAAGACAGAGAAAATTTATGGTCAATCTCAAAATTTTTAGAATTTTCATATTAGTACAAAAGTTTATTTTGTTTATTTTTCAGTTTCTAAGTTTGAGAGAGGAGGGAGAAACTCATAAAAAATAACAAAGAAGAGAGAAAGTTGTATGTTGACTATAAAAAATAGGGATCTTTGTGTCAATGAATTTTCATTCTCGAGATAAGTTTAATGAATGTGGTATTTTCCTCTAAACATGTAGGAAAAATAGATTAGGTTCCATTTGATACGATTCTTGTTTTTTAGAGTGATTTTAAGGTATTTTGGGGTTATTAAATGATTGTTTAAAGCTTATATGATGTTTTGAAGGTGCTTCCAGGTAAAGACAAGCTCCAAATTAGGTTTTCAAGATAAAAAAACATGAACCCCCATTTTTTGGTCATCACAGGTGACCAAAAAAATGACTAATTACCAATAGGTTGCCAGTTATTATCCACTTTAAGCAAAAATAAAAGGAACGCACAAAAATAGATGACACGTTGTGTATTTTTAAGGAGATTTTTTTTAAGGCAGAAGCCTGGGCTATCAAGCCCAGGCATGCTTAGGTTGTTGATTAAGACTAGACGAGTGGGCATGACCTATCAACATTTGGCCTTTTTTTATGTTTTTAATTTTTACCTCTTTTCATTAATTTTTTATATTAAAGTATTGATTTATTCCATCTGTCTTATTTTTTAAACCTTGTTTTTAAAATAGGTATTGATATTTTTATATTTTCTTTAGTTCCATGAAACTTCAAAGAGACTAATTTGATTTGTATTGAATTTTTTTCCTCTTATATTTTATATGAATTAGTTGAATTTATATTTTTTATATATTTTATATGAGTTAGTTGAGTTTATATTATATATATATAAGGAAATGTTTTGTTATTAGCAACAACATTTTGTTGTTAAGATAAAATGAATGCAAATATTTAAAATAAAAAGAATAATTAGTGTAAAGTATTTGTATGTGCATCTATCTTTTATGTTTACTATGAAGATTCACTTTCCACTTTAATATTTAATTAGTGTTCAAAATTCTCTTTTGATTTATCAGTTCATATATTTCTTAATTTATTTTAGAAAGCATAAACAATTTTTCCCATCTCAATTAAAAAAATATATGATACATGAAAACATATCCATAATGTGATTATTCTTTTTACATTAAAAATTGGTTTGAAATCTTACCCGTTGTGTAAACAACATATTTGCATCTTTGAATTAAAAAAGAAATCATGATATTTTAAAATGCATCCATAACAATAACATGTTCTTTTATTATGTTTAAAATTAATTTTGAATTCTACCCACGACATAGCACTAGTAATAAGACTAATATTCATATACTAAATTTTCTTTTGTTTTTTTATATATATTTGGAGATATGGATTTTTTTAATTCAATTCCAATCAAATAATTCTAAAAAAGTTTGATTGGGTTGAATGGTAAGGCTAGACGAGCAGGTGTAATGTAAAATAAATTTAATTGAAAATAGGTTTGAAAACATTTTATCTTTAATGGGATAAAATCTAAGTTAAGCATATTTTACAAGATATTACAGGGTTATGAATAAGTGATGGAAAAGCAGAGAGTAATTTTGTGTTGACAAACTGGACTTCATCTATGAACAATCTATACATGCATGTGTCAAGTGATCTTACATGGATTCCGGCCGTGTTTGTTTCTTCATTTCCGCTTTCCAAGCTTACCGAATCCTTCTTAAATGATAGATGCAAGGGCTCAACAATTAAATTTGGATTTTAACTTAATTTTATATATAATTTTATGTTATTAAGTGTAACTTTCAACTTGACTATTTAATCAGGCTAAAAATTTACTAGGTGTTTTCAGTCGTATTGTTCTACATGAGGTTGAAGCTTCAGGTTAATTAAAGTTCGAGAAGACATCATAATATAGTTTAAAAGATTCTATATGGATTTTGTTATTTTTTTTCCTTTTGATTTGTAAACTTTCTATTTAAAGATGATTCTTTTTCTAATGATAAAAGGATATTTAACAACTTAGTTTAGGGAGTTAAAGTCAGTTTTGGGTTATTTTTTTATTGCATAGTTTTATGTTAACAAACATAATTTTTTAAACAATAATTGAATTGAACTAAAATTTTACTAGAAGTTTCTGAATGTCTTGTTTTATATTGGATTAAAATTTCAAATTAATCAGACATCAAGAAGTCCTTATAATAAAGTTCAGAAGCTACTTTACGAGATTTGTATTATTTTCCTAGTTGATTTATGATTTTTTTTCTATTTTATTTAGAACTCTTTTATTATTTTTCAGAATTAATTAGGACATTTTTATACCTAGTATAAATAGAGTTATTTAGTTTGTACTAAGGTTTTTGCTTTTCAGTTATGATGTTTTGAATAAACTTGTGTTTTGTGTGATGCAATATTTTATCTTTGTTATGACAAAGAACAAATTTGACTTAATGTATAACTGATATTATGGTGCCTTCCTTATATTTCTTGTTCGCAAATTGGCATTTGTTTGGTGGACGCTCATTGTAATAGTGCTGATGCTTTGATTTAGGTAATCTCTGTTCCAAACCTAATTCTTTGGCTTTACGAGACTTGTTTTTCTTGCATGTAGGTTACATAATTACATGATCATAAGGTTCACATCACCTTCTATTAATGATTGGGATAGCTTCTTTACTTGATTGTTATTTTCTATTAAAATCACCTGGGTCATGAGTTGTTTCAAGAAATAAAAATGACGATAGTTTGGATAAAGAAGTCAAGTTTTCATCTTTGTTCCTGCAACTAAATATATTTTTGTCTTTTTTATGTATTTGTTCTTTCTATCTTGGATCACTAACTAAACATAATATAAAAACCTAGTTAGGTTAAATGGGTTTCGCAAGATGAAATTCTTGGTCGATTCAATTAGCAATCCAGTCAGAGTTAGTTCTAGGTCTTCAATTTTTAGGGTCAATTTACTAGGTGGAGACAATTTTTATATATAAATGCAATATTTAAATTTTTACAAGCATCTAAATATAATCCTTTCCTTTTTAATTACCATTAGATAGGTGATTAGTGCTACACCGTGGGTCGACCTAATTTTTTTCAACGTAAAAAACGATGCCAAGGTGACATTCCTAAAATAGCAAAAGAATTCGAGACTTAAGTCATTGGCTTGATTGTGTTTAATAAGCCTGGCTAATTTAAATAGGACAAATAAAAAAATGCAATGACAATAAATAAACTGATGAAAAAAACTGACAACAAAAAAAGGTAAAAAATACCCGGCATAAGCCCATCCGAGTTAACTTGTCAAATCCATGACTTATTCGTGATACCAAGATAACCATTTCAAAAGCAAAATGAATAAAATTATGAAGCATAATTACCAAATAACTCAACGTCGAAGAGCGAAACTAGAAAAAAAATACTTAATTAGAAAAAAGCAACAAAAAAAAGACTTAAGTCAAACCGGGTTATCATGCGAACCTCACAACCATGTGCATAAAATTAAGATAATATTATAGAAAAAAGCAAAAAAAGTACCAAGATCAATTCTGAATCAATCAAATAATAAAGAAAAAATTGAAATAGAAATAAACTTTTAAAAAATCAAATGTTGAAGGATCGTATTTAATAAAAAAAATAAATTAAATGAGAATGTGATAATCCTATGAAAAGAAAAATAGAAAAAAATTTGAACCTAAATACTTATTCATAACCGTATGTGATCAAGTTATGGAACGCGATTGGAACAAAGAAATCTTAGCTTTCCTATCCTGGACTTGTCTGCGATTAACCAGAACAATATTAACTAGAACAATAAAATGATAATCTATGCAAGTTTAGAGCTCTAGGGAAACATCAGTACAATCAATCATCTCTGGCAAGCAGGTCTAATGTCTGAAAACACTCCAATGATGTATAATGTTGCGCCATCCAGTCCCAATATTAAATTCATGGGGAGTTTGGACTTCCTTTTCGGAAGGATTACAAAGACAAAAAGTTCTTCAACCACAGTGAAAAATATCAATGGAATATTGAACATAGTAAACTAGGGTATTCTTATGCCTACCGAGGCTAAACACTTGAAAAAGTTCAAATTTGCAGACCTTTTATGGTTCTACATGCATGTTAGTTGTCAATTGCTTACCTATATTCTTGATGGTTTAGGTGGATTTGTGATGAGATTGTTCTTGGCAAAAGGTCTCATGAAATTGAACATACATCACACAAGATCATTGGCATTGCCCTGTTCTGTTTTGCAACAACAGAGGTGTTTGGTGGCTTGGTCAGACCTGGCAAAGATAGCAAGCATCGTCTTTTCTTCAACCGGTTCCACTTCTTCGTGGGTTATTCGACAATTTTCCTAAGCATAATTAACATATATAAAGGATTTGGCATATTGCATGCTACCGAGTCTTGGTGGTATGCCTATAATGCTGTAGTCTTGGGGTGCATTGCTTTGGGATTGAAAGCTTACACTCGGATGAAGGGTTGGAAGTCAAATATCTCAGAAAAGAACAAGTGCACTAGCATTGCAATAGAGGAGGTTATATTCGATGGATATTAGGAAATTTAGATTCGATGGACATCATTTCCCTTTCTTAAAAGAATTCCAGAAACCAATCACATAGGAGGTTTAGATGGCAAAATCTTGATTTAACTAGAAACTTATTTTTTGATGTTATAATTTTTTATGTATTTTTTTTTCTTTTGAGTTAATAGTAGTTTAATTTTGATGTAGAATCATAATTGATCCTTTCATATAGAAATAATAATTTTTTTATAATTAATATATATAAAAGTCCCTGTAATATATTCCACAATTTCTTGTTGAAAACTAAGGATGCTCATTTTCTATAATTTTTCAATCACACTTTATGCATCCATTCACTTTTAATGAATTTGCAAAGGTGCAAATTAAATTAATATTATTTTTCATACAATGATGGTTTTGTTAGACTTTTTTTTTATTATGACTTAAAAGGGTGTTTAAGAGTATGATAGTGGTTGCGGTTGAAAGTGTTTTTTTACTTGAAAATACATTAAAATAATATTAAAAAATCATTTTTGACATCAATATATCAAAATGATATGAAAATATATAAAAAATAATTTTAAATAAAAAATAATTTCAATTTTTTAAAAAATTCTAAACACTACCTTACTAATATACTTCTTCTCTATATGGATTAGAAATCAAGGTAGAACTAGTCCAGTTGAAAATCAAACTTACCTTTTATGGGCAAAATTCATGACCAAACCTCAAAGCTCCTTCTACCTCTTCTTCGTGAGCTTCAATCTGCTATCTATTAAGTTAATTTGTTCAAATGGTTATGATATTTGGATGATGCAAAGAACATAATCGTTTTCTTTTCTTTTCATAGCCTTATCGTAGACTGCATAGAGAGAAGGTCATAGGGGAGTGATTAGATTTTTATAATGAACACTTTTTAACATGTAAAAGCCAACAAGTTTGCAGAAAACAACATTATAATCATGTTAATGGAGCACTTGAGTTGATTTTTTTAATACACCTTAATGAATACTGACCAATATTTAATCATGAGACAAAACCTGAATTTTGAATGGTATTTGAGAGCTGATTGATCTAATAATTTTAGCCACTATTACATTTATTACCTTTTATGTATTGTTCTAATAATTATAGCAATTATTTAAAACAGAAAATAACATCGGATTTTTAGGTAATTTTTGTATAAATTTTAAATAACTCTAAAATTATCTAATAGAATCTTTGAGACTTTCAAGAAATTTTAAATTTACTGTTTTCATCGTGTGTATGTGTTTCAAGTAACCTAACAAACAAACCACTTAAAGCTAACATCAAATTTGCCTAGAAGTAATTTTGATAACTTAATTAAGTTGAAAGGCTGTGACATACATAATTGAAGAGAAAGAGGAACATCTTCTAATCTAATGAAGTTCATGACATAGCATGATAGTTAGACAATAAATAGGTGGCCTGCGTTTCGCTGCTAGTTGAGTTGATTTCTTTAGTAATATAGAAAAACAATGTTAAAGTATTGCCAACATATTTTTTTTTAAAAAAATTGTTACTTAAGTTAAACCTTAATGCCAAGGATGAAGATGAAAAGGAATTGAAAAAATAAAAAAAATCCCAGCCTAATCTATGCTAAGATAAGAAACTTGTGACCTAAATAATGGATATGCCTTACACACATTGCTCCTATGGATATGCCTCCATGTGAACCGATATCAAAGCCAACGACTATCCGTTTTGGATGCTGGGAGATGCCACCCAAAAGGTGCATGCACTGCACGAGCCAACAACTATTCTCCTTTTCTTTTATTTAATTTATCAAAAGATCTAAATGTCTAATAGCATATGATAAAAGCCATAATAAAATATAAAAAAGCCTTTTGATCTAAGCTAAGAAATTTGTTGCCTCTAAGAGCAACTTAGTAATTATTAAACTATAACTAAAAGGGCTCATTCTTTTACTGTGGATTGTACAGTGTAGTCCACAGTAAAAAATGAGCCCCTCTCTCTCTTTTTTTTTCTTAGAGTTTTTTTTAATAATTTTTTTGTTAGTGTTAAATTTTTTTTATTCAGTCATCCGACTTTCATGACACGGATCCCGGGTTTAATAGGTTAACGTGGTTTGATGAGTTAACCCATAAATTTTTTTTTTGCTTTTTTTTCCTTTTAATTAATTTTTTTTGTTTACTTTAGTTTGTTAATGTTAAATTTCTTTCCATTTAGTAAAAGATGAGCTGGTTTTTCTTTTTTACACTTTTAGAGTTTTTTTTTTGCTTTTTTTTTTCTTTTAATAATTTTTTTTTGTTAATGTAAATTTTTTTCATTCAGTTATCAGACTTTCATGACACGGATCCCGGGTTTAACAGGTTAACATGGTTTGACGAGTTAACCCATAATTTTTTTTTTGCTTTTTTTCTTTTTAATTAAATTTTTTCGTTTACTTTAGTTTGTTAATGTTAAATTTCTTTTTATTTAGTTATTAGACTTTCATGACACATATTTCAGGTTTCACGGGTTAACCTGGTTTCACGGGCTGTCAATTTTTTTTTTGTTTTTTTATTTTAATAATTTTTTATTTAATTTAGTTTGTTAATGCTAATTTTTTTATTTAGTAATCAAACTTTCATGACACGGATCCCGGGTTTAACGGGTTAACCTGGTTTGACGAGTTAACCTGAATTTTTTTTCTTTTTAATTAATTTTTTTCGTTTAGTTTAGTTTGTTAATTGACAATAAACTAAAACTGCTCAGTGTTTCATTGTGCAAGTCCATAGTGAAACGCTGAGTTGTCTTTTTTTTTTCTCTTTTTTTTTTCGTTTTCTAGCGTTTATGGGTTTTTTTTTGTTTTTTTGTTTATGTTTTTTTCTTTTAATGAATTTTTTTTGTTTAATTTTTTTTTGTTAATGTTAATTTTTTTATTTAGCTATCAGATTTTCATGACACGGATCTCGGGTTTGACGAGTTAACCTGAATTTTTTTTTTGATTTTTAATTAATTGTAACATATACTAAAAGGGATTAGTGTTTTATTGTGGACTGCACAGTGCAGTCCACAGTAAAACACTGATGCTTTAATTTTTTTTAAGTTGTCTCATTTTTTTAGCTTTTTTTATGCCTTTCGGGATTATTTTTTTGCTTATTTCTTTTTTTTTTCTTTTAACAAATTTTTTTGTTTAATTTAATTTAGTTTATTAATATTAATTTTTTTATTTAGTTATCAGACTTTCATGATACGTTTTCCGGATTTAACGGGTTAACCTGGTGTGACAAGTTAACCAAGAATTTTTTTTTGCTTTTTAATTATTTTTTTTCATTTAATTTAGTTTGTTAATACTATTTTTTTTTCTATTTAGTTATCAAACTTTCATGACACATATCCCGAGTTTCACAGGTTAACCTAGTTTCACGAGTGAACCCAGTTAATTATGAGTTGACCGTCAATTTTTTTTTGTTTTTTTATTTTCATAAATTGTTTTTGTTTAATTTAGTTTGTTAATGTTAAATTTTTTTATTTAGTTATCATATTTTCATGACACAGATCCTGGGTTTAACGGGTTAACATGGTTTGACGAGTTAACCCAGATTTTTTTTTGTTTTAATTAATTTTTTTTTGTTTGGTTCAGTTTCTTAATTTTCACTTTTTTTTATTTAGTTACCAGACATTCATGACACGAATCCCAGGTTTAACGGGTTAACCTAATTTGACGAGTTAACCTGTAATATTTTTTTTTCTTTTTTTCTTTTTAATTTATTTCATTTAGTTTAGTTTGTTAATGTTAAATTTATTTCTATTTAGTTTTTTTTCTTCTTAGAGGTTTTTTTTCTTTTTAATTAATTTTATTTAATTAATTTAGTTTATTAATATTAAATTTTTTTCTAAGTAGTTCTCGACTGATGCCTTTAGTTTTTATTTTTGTTTTGTTGTTGTTTTTATGCCTTTGACTGTGGACTGCACAGTGCAGTCCATAGTGAAAAGACTTATGCCTTTTATTTTTTTCTTTTTAATTAATTTTTTTTGTTTAATTTAAATTGTTAATGTTAAATTTTTTTCTATTTAGTTATCAAACTTTCATGACACAGATTCCGGATTTGACAGGCTAACCTGGTTTGACAAGTTAGCCCAGTTAATTCTGGGTTAACCCATTAATTTGTTTTTTCCTTTTTAATTATCAAACTTTCACGATGCGAATTCAAGGTATGACGGGTTAACATGATTTGAAGGGTTAACACAGTTAATTCATATTTTTTTTTCTTCCTGTTGGTTTTTTTTCTTTTTAACTAATATATTTAATTATTACTCTTTTATGACACGATTTTGCAGTCAGACACACGTCCAATGCTATTGGGTCTGGTATTGCATTCCAGACACTTTTATGCTAAGGGTTAATCCAAGTTTAATGTTATTATTAATATTATAAATATTACTTTTGGGTCAAGCGTTGCAACAAAACCTAAGACTTTTGGGTATAACTTTGCAAAAAAACCTAACATTTTTAGATCTTGATTTTTTTTTAAAATGCAAAAAATAATTGACCTGCGACATCGCGCGGGGCATGTAACTAGTATTATAAAGATAGAAAAGTGAAAATACCCCTATCCAAACAGTTAAGCAAATTTAACTTTTAAGAGTATTTTAAGTATTATTTATTGCAAATAAAAGATTAAAAGATTATTACTCTTTCATTTAATGAAATTTATTAATCATAAATGAGTATCATGAAAAAAACAATTTTGCTCATAAAAACAAGTTATACGGTTGAAATTATGAAGGGTAAAATGATAATTTTACTACTACAATCCATGTAAATAAATTTATGATCTTTTTAGATTTTGTTTTAATTCTAGGCATAGACATACCCGTTCCTGCATTTGTTTTTCTGTTGACTGAAGAGAGAGTTTTTCTCTCATGCAGGGCAGACTGGTGGGTGGGAAAACTCCATTCTAAGGTATCCTCCATCGGACTTGATAGTTGTGGGAATTGTGGGTCGGATATTTCTTCTCTGGACCTTTAAGTTA
>Ga0325411_1007493_pt1 | contig 11899 bp, 9 predicted proteins | sample PopdelMetagenome_13_FD_206181 | JGI IMG/M metagenome (GOLD analysis project Ga0325411, IMG submission 206181) | Populus deltoides microbial communities from Bellville, Georgia, United States - Xylem-PdIQD-R4 | ecosystem: Host-associated > Plants > Phyllosphere > Stem > Wood/Secondary xylem...
GATTGCTGCTTGTTGTTGATCATCCTTAATTACCTTTATAGCTTAACTAGGTTGTGATTTCTAATTATAGAAAGGAAGTGCTCATTTTTCGATGATGGCTCTTCATGACAGCATATTAGCACCCCCCAATTAAGGTGAAATATTATTTAAGTCTTGGTGGTGGGCCAAACTTTTCGGGGCCTTGTTTGAGATGATAGAATCCAAAGCAGAAATCCCCATCTCTTTTTCCTTCGATATCCTGGCGTTTGGTGAAAAGCTAGATTAGCCATGGTACTGTTGGGGCGTTTGACAATAGAAAAGACGAGTGGTTCTGAGAGGTGACAGCTGGGATTGATCCATTGCTGGATCACTAGTAAAATAGTGAAAGCGGGACTCCTGTTAATTTCCCAATTCAGAAATAGCTAGTAGCTCTCTAGGAATGATGCTTCGTGCCTCTAGTTATCTTTTTTTTAGATTTAAGGAAACCTTATTTTTAGAAAATTGTGGTTTATGAGTCTAGATGATTAAATAAAATCTTGATTTTTTTAAATTTTTATAAAAGATATATATTTTAATTTAAACTCAAAACTTGTTGCGTAGATTTTAAACATTTTGTTATCACACTATACTCCTTGAGTACCGTGCCTCTAGTTATCATCACTGTCTTTTCATGATAAGGTGAGTGGCCTATATGCATGATATTTCCATTCCCTCTACCTTAGAAAGTGGTCGTCGATGGCTTGATTTGTCAGTTGTTTTCAATCTGAAATGAAATGCATACCATGCCTCTGCAAATTAACTTCAATAGAGACATGTTGGATGTTCTACTTTGGTTTTGTTATGTACGATAAAGAGCCAAACAGTGAATCCCACCCACCTGAGTCTTTCAAGTGATCAGTCTTCCACGAACCATTAAGGTTCCCAGTTATGTGGCTGAGGAATGCAACACGTCTAATCGCACAATAAGAGCTAGGAATTTTCAAGATAAGCCTTACATCAGCTTCTGCCAGGAGATGCTTCCACGTTCTGTGATTATGATATTGCTAGGCGAAATTGAAAATAGAAAAGGTTGAAGAAAAATTCGTGCATTGCATGGCAACTTGCAGGGAAACTCTCTAAACATGCACTCTGAAGAAATCTCTCATGCACTATTTTTGTTTCTTGGTGACGTGCGCACACTGCACACAAGTTAACAACATACATGTATGTGAAGTCCAAATCATCACCGTCATCGTTATCAACTTCTTTACTTTTGTATGATAAAATTGGCATTTTGTTTAGTGGATTTCTTGACGACATGTTTATCCGTGATGACATATTAAATTATTAATTATTCTATAATTTCATCTTTTTATGTCGTTTATATATATATATAATCTCCAATTTAATCAATCAATTAAATTTTTTATATCTAGCTAGTTGTTTATTCTCCAATACAGGTACTTTGATCGTCTTGATTTTATGATGAAAATGTTCATAAAAAAGAACAAGACAATTTAATTTTGAAAAATCAGGAGAAAAAAGAAAGCTTGACAAACCCAAATAAAAGGAAAAAAAAAACTTGAAAATATCAAAAAAAGAATCAACGTGACTGATTTTTTTTTTTTAAATAACCATAAAAAGAACAAGAATGAACAAATAAATGAAAAATGGTGCTGCCAAAAAACTTAAATCTTCACAACAGAAACAAATTCTTATTCATCACTACTACAATGTGAATATGGTTTTCTGGTTTTTTTCTGTGTATTATAAGTTTTTTTCCTCCAAGTTTTCTATTTATGGGTGTTTTTTTTAATTTTTACGGGGTTTCAACATGAAATTTAAATTGTATGAGTGACATATTCCTTGTCAAAGGGCTAGTTGGAGAGTAGGTAATATATTATGAGGATTCAGTTGAATGATTTTAAAGTTCAGAAACACTAGGAAGAGTATATAAATCTGATGTAAATTAAACTATTTAATTACTTGAAGTAAGATTTGGAATTTATAATTATGGGTTAGATAAATAACCATGCATGTGTATTTGAAATTAAATGTTTGGATTCATTGAAACGATCGAGTTTTATGCATGTTAAGTGCTTTACTAAACATATTTTATCAATGATTTATTATGAGTTTACACATTATTAATTGTCCATAGATTTATGATAAATCTCTTTATGAATTGCTGAATTTATTGGAATTAGGAGAAAAAATAAAATATATTATGTGATTTTTGAGAGGATGAGTCGATTTGGCATTTTGTACGAAGGTTCTTGGCCCCGGATCCACTCTTCCTTTACCAAAGTATGTGGGATTTTCCTTCACTTTCTTATAGTCATTCGTTCAAATCACTCATCAACCTTATCTTGTAATTTGAAGATAAGTTCTTATTCAACTTGAAATTGGTTGGTATTTATCTTGTTATTGTCGCAAGGGAACTAATATCAAAGGTTATTTCTTGAATAGGTTCTTTAATTTATTTGTTATGGGTCAGGCATGTAATTTTATATTGTTTTAATTAGTAGTTAAGAAATAATGTTGAGATCCTAATTTCTAACAACAAAATTATTTATTGGCATATAAAAATATCTAGAAATTACTTCAAATAATCAAAGGATCCTCAAATAATTTTGAGTTTTAAGTTGTCACATGAAGAGTATGATAAACACAAGATGTATTATTCCTTATCTTATATACAGTACTTCACTACTAGAAAATCGGATAACACCAACGGAATCACCGACGGAAATTTTCCGCGGCAATTTTTACCGACGAAAATAATTCCGTCTCAAAATCTGTCGAAATTAACCAACAGAAAAACGCCGGCGGCATCACCGACAGCGAGAAATTTTTTTTGAAAATTGCAACGGCAGGATGACGTGGATTTTTTCAAACGAATTTACCAACAAAAATACCGAGGGATTCAAACCCGGACAGCCAAGCAAGGACGTGTCGCTAACACCGGCAAAATCATCGACGGTGGTACCGACGGAATATTTCCGTCAGTGATTTCGTTGGTAAACCCCAGTATATACTGCCTCTGCCGACACTCTCTCTTCCTCTGTTTCTCCTTCTTATTCCCCTTCTTCTTCCCCATCCCACCTCTCCCCTTCCAAACTGCAGCCAACCACCCATCTCAACTCTCCCCTCTTCTCAACACAAGCTAGCACTAAAGTTTCTTATACTTTTGTACGTGGTCACAACATCCGTTAATTCTTGTGGATTTTATCATTTTTTATAAGTAAATCTATCATTTTTAGTTTTAACTTTTAAATGTGAATTTTATAGTTTTTTTAGTATATGTATTTTGTTAAAGAAACTTGTTGTATGAATGTATAATTTTGTAGTTGTTATAGTTTGTTTTAGATTTTATCAAATTATATTTGTTTGTAAATTGTTGAAATTTTATTTGAATTACACCGAATTATATTATAGCTTGTTTAACGGGTATGTTTTAATTGTTACCAATTCTATTGCGAAGTTGTAATTTCTGTAAATTTATATATGTATAAATTTGTATGTATGAACGTTGATAATTGATAATGAATATTTAACATAAGTGTTTTTTTAGTTTGTTGGATAATTGATAGTGAATATTTAACATAAGAAACCAATATTTTTTTATGTTTTATAGAGATTCAATAGAAGTCATGGATGATTGTTCATGGATGTATCGGGACTCACCCCAAGGATTGCGGAGGATGGATTATTGTAACGGTGTTCAGGGTTTTATTAATTTCGCAACATCTATCCCGAGGAATTTTACTGATGGTGGTATTAGGTGTCCGTGCAGGAAGTGTAAAAATTTAAGTTTCTGCATCAAGATGTTGTAACGATGCATCTTCTAACCAAAGGGTTCATGCAGGACTACCTGTGTTGGTATGCACACGGAGAACTATTTGTTCCTAATGAGACCATGGTTGAAAGGGTGGTCGGGTCAACTTCTAGTGCTAGCAACATGCATGAAGTTGGAAATGAGGATAGTAATCCTTACAGGAATATGGTTATGGATGCAATTAGAATGAGTGAAGGTAATGCTAGTGAATTTCCAAACATAGAAGAAGAACCTAATGCAGATACAGCAAGGTTTTTTGATCTGTTGAAAGATTCTGACGAGCCATTATGGGATGGTTGCACGAACCACAGTAAATTATCGGTCGTAGCATAGGTGTTCACCATCAAGTCAGATCACGGGTTGAGTGAGGCCGGTTATGACAAGATTATCAAATGGGCGAGAAGCATTTTACCTGAGGGGAAAAGGCTAAAAGAGAATTTCTATGCTGCCAAGTCCATGATGTTAACCCTCGGTTTAGGATACCAGAAAATTGACATGTGCCCTAACTTCTGCATGTTATACTACCTTGAAAATGCTGAGCTGACCGAGTGCATGACATGTGGGCATTCCTGTTACAAACCCAGAACTGGAAGAGTAAAGACTCTCGTGGCATATAAAAAACTTAGATACTTCCCAATCACACCTAGACTGCAGAGGTTATTCATGTCACCAAGGACTGCTGAGCACATGACATGGCACCAATCACATCATGCGGTTGATGGAGTGATGGTGCATCCTTCTAACGGTGAAGCCTGGAAACACTTTAACAATGTGCATCCTCACTTTTCAGCTGAATCAAGGAACGTGCATCTTGGGTTGTGTACAGACGGATTCAACCCATTCGGGTCATTTGCTGCTCCTTATTCTTGTTGGCCGGTCATACTGACGGTTTATAACTTGCCACCAGGGATGTGTATGAGGCCGGAGTTCATGTTTCTATCTATGGTCATACCAGGTCCGAGCAGTCCGGGTCGGAATATAGATGTTTGTCTTCGTCCGTTGATTGATGAGTTGACGCAATTGTGGTCCTCTGGAGCTTTGACTTATGACATCTCGAGGAAACATAATTTTGTTATGAGAGCAGCTTTGATGTGGACTATCAATGATTTCCCAGCTTATGGAATGGTTTCTGGTTGGAGCACGCATGGAAAGCTAGCATGTCCATATTGTATGGAGAACAACAAGGCATTCACGCTAACAAACAGGGTAAAGCTTCTTTTTTTGATTGTCACCGTCGCTTCTTGCAGCCGAATCACAGGTACAAAAAGAACATAAAGGATTTCTTTATTGGCAGAGTTGAAAAGAATGTTGCACCCCCGCGTCTTTCCGGTGAAGAATTGCTTGATGTTGTTTCAGAGTATGGTGACATTGTGTTTGGTCTCCAATCAGGGAAGCAGAAGTTTTCTGGTTTTGGTTTGACCCATAACTGGGTGAAGTGAAGTATATTTTGGGAGCTTCCTTATTGGAAGACCAATCTTCTCCGTCATAACCTTGACGTCATGCACATTGAAAAGAACGTGTTTGAGAACATTTTCAACACTGTCATGGATGTGAAGGGGAAGACAAAGGACAACATCAAGGCTAGATTGGATGTAGCGTTGTTCTGTAATCGTAAAAATATGGAGTTGGTTTGTGATGGGTCAGGGGTCGCAAAACCAAGAGCAAGCTTCGTGTTAGAGAAAAACGCACAACTACTAGTCTACAAATGGCTTAAGAATCTGCGTTTTCTCGATGGACATGCCTCGAACATATCAAGGTTGGTTAATATTGAGGAATGCAGATTATATGGAATGAAGAGTCATGACTGCCATGTATTTATGCAAACACTCATCCCATTAGCTTTTCATGATTTGTTGCCAAAGGAGATATGGGATGCACTAACGAAGATCAGTCATTTTTTCAGAGATATATGCTCCATTAAGTTGAATGTTGATCACATTGAGAGGCTTGAAACAAATATCGTGGAGACATTATGCAAACTTGAGATGATATTCCCTCCATTATTTTTTGACTCAATGGAGCATCTACCCATACATTTACCGTTTGAGGTAAAAGTTGGAGGACCGGTCCAGTACAGATGAATGTATCCATTCGAGAGGTTAGATATTACAGTTGCTATGTAATTTATAATTAAATGTTTTTTATTTATAATTTTTGATTAATTATATATATATATATATGCAGGTACTTGTTCAATCTTAAAAAAAAGATTAAGAACAAGGCGTATGTTGAGGCGTCAATATGTGAGGCCTATATTGTTGAGGAGATCTCAACATTTATCTCATACTATTTCGAACCTCATTTGAAAACGAGGATCAACCGTGTTCCACGACATGATGATGGTGGTGAAGTGCCTTCAAATGGGAACTTGTCAATATTCTCTAATCCTGGACGACCCACACCTAAAAATGTCGTGAGGGGAAGATATTTATCTGAAATAGAGTTCAGACAAACACACAATTATATCATATTTAACTGTGATGAGCTGAGACCTTTTATTAAGTAAGTAGATGTTCAACATAAACTTTGTCAAGAGTGTACTATTTATGTTTTCTGATACCATAAACTCATATAATTTGAAACAACCTTGCAGGCAACATCAACGATACTTACTGTCCAATAACTCACAGGTGACCGAATCCCAGATCTTTCAATTACAAGATGAACAATTTGCCACATGGTTTAGAACACATGTAAGTCCTATAACAAACTCATAATCTCTTGCAATGTAATTCACTGTACCTAAATATATATTACATAATATCTGTTTATTGATTATTGTTGTATTTAATATACAAGGTTTATCAAATGGGAGTTAGTGGTACTATTTCACTATCTTTACTAAGCTTGGGCCCTGAAAGAAAAGTCAAGTGCTATAACGGGTATTTTGTCAATAGATAATATATCTTTCATACTGAAGAATATAGGCATGGAAGAAAGACATACAACAGCGGTGTTTGTATTAAGGGATCGACTTCTAGTGAGTTTAAAGTTGACTATTACAGTAGATTGGAAGAGGTCATGGAACTGCAATATCATAGCGAGCAGAATAGAGTGTTTTTATTCAAATACTATTGGTATGACACAACTGACAGAGAAATCAGAGTAGATCCTCACTATGGTCTCGTTGAAATCAACTCAAAAGCTAGACACCGCAACGTAAACGACGTCTTTGTTTTCGCAAAACAATGCTAACAAGTTTATTACACATACACCCCTTCCTTTAGAAACGACCGATCAAGAGTTGATTGGTTATCCATTTTAAAAACAAAACCCAGGGGTCGTGTCGAGGTTGTTCAAGATGAGAACGAAGACACAAGTGTGATAGATGAAGTCTTTCAAGCTAGTGAGTTGGTTAAACCATACCGAGTTACTCCTTCGATTGACTTAGAATAAAATTTGAATTTTTGTGTTTTCGACGATAGTCTTGTTGATGTTGACGCAGAAGAGTTGAATGTCGTTTTGAGCTCTACTAGTGCAGTACAGAATGTTGATGAAGAAGATGATAACCACATTGAAGAGCGCGATGAAGCGGATGATAACAATTCAATTGAGGACGAAGATGAAAATTCTGACTAAACATGCTGTAAAACCTTATTTTTATAACGTAATATTTTGGAACATGAAATATTTATTCTTTTTTAATTGTTAGCTCCTGTTATTGTGTTGTGCGTGATCTAAGTGTGCAGGAGGATAGAAGAAAATTCATTTAGAAGCCTCATAAATATTGACTATTTTATCGACGGTAACACCGACGGAATAGTGCCGTCGGTATTTCACAGAGAGTTGGAAAAAAATTACGGGCTTGTGCCACAATTTCCAACGGAATCACCGACAGAAATCACCGACGAAAATCACATGTCCCGAAGCACACGCCTGTCAGAGGCACTATTACTGACGGAATTGTCGGCGGTACAATTTCCGACGGTAATTTCTAATGGAATTACCAACGGATAAAAACAAAAGGCGGCATTTTCAAAATTTCTGGTGCACATTTCAATTTATTTCCTGTCAGAATTACCGACGAAAATTAATACCACTGACAACAATTAATGTTCTGTCCGTAATTTAGACGGAAATATTGGCATATAAAACCCCCTCATTTGGTTCGTTTTTTCTCTTGGCTCTCATCTCTATTTCTTCTCCTCTTGATTTTTAGTTTAAGTTTTGGAAGAGATTTGATTGTTTTGGTGGTAGTTTTCAACATATTAAAAGGTATGTAATGGTTTTTCTTTATCTTTGTATTTTTTTTATTTTAATTATCATTATTTTTTTGGTGTTATTTATTTTGTGTATTTTTATAGATAAAATCTAAAAATCAACACTATTAAGGTAAGCATTTTTTATTCCAAAATTTATTTTGAATTAATGTATTGTTTTTTTAGTTTTGTGTATTGTTTGTTTTGTATTTAGGATGTTTTGTTTAGTGTTATTGAAATATAGAATTAAATTTAATTAGTTTATATTAATTTTAGGATATTATTGTTTTTATTTGAAGTATTGTTATTGTTGAATTTATGTTATAAATGTGAATTGAAATATAGAATTAAATTTAATTAAGTTATATTAATTTTAGGATATGATTGTTTGTATTGGAATAATTGTTATTGTTGAATTTATGTTATAAATGTGAATTGATATATAGAATTAAATTTAATTAGTTTATATTAATTTTAGAATATTATTGTTTGTATTGGAATAATTGTTATTGTTGAATTTATGTTATAAATGTGAATTGAAATATAGAATTAAATTTAATTAGTTTTGTATTAATTTTAGGATATGATTGTTTGTATTGGAATAATTGTTATTGTTGAATTTATGTTATAAATGTGAATTGATATATAGAATTAAATTTAATTAGTTTATATTAATTTTAGGATATTATTGTTTGTATTGGAATAATTGTTATTGTTGAATTTATGTTATAAATGTGAATTGAAATATAGAATTAAATTTAATTAGTTTCTATTAATTTTAGAATATTATTGTTTGTATTGGAATTCCTAATGATATTAGGTTGTATATATGATGTTGATGGAGATTATATGGATTGTGGTTATTGTAAATATTGTAGGTTTGAAAACTATAGGTAGTCTACAATATAGGGGAGGTGCTACCGAATTTTTATTAATGATTGAATTCCTAATGATATTAGGTTGTATATATGATGTTGATGGAGATTATATGGATTGTGATTATTGTAAATATTGCAGGTTTGAAAACTGTGAGTAGTCTATAGTATAAAGGAGGTGCTACTGAATTTTTTTTTAAAATAATTAAAGTTAATTTATGTAATAATTCATATACATTTGTGTAGATGCGTCGAATGAAATCTACAGCACGTCGTCAGCAGATGGTTGCACGTAGTTTTTCTAGCAGCGAGGAGGACATCTCCTTAGGTGCTGATCACGGCGATGCATCTGCGCCACCGTGTGATGCTTCCTCTTCTACCGTGGTTTCACAGCGCAGAAGTGGCGTGCCTTCACAGCGGAGTCAATTCACCCGCAAGTATCAGGCACAATGGAAGGATGACCTCTCAATGTAAGTTTGTTTAGGTTTTAGTTTTTTTTTTTAATACTTATAACATAATTTATGAACAAATAATTAATTTTTTATTATTTAATTTCAGGTTCACAAACATTGAGGCTGCCAAGACAATTACATTGGCGATGAAATCGTCGATGGAGATTCCATTGTTTCAATGGAGTCAGGTCTCCAGACATCCTGAGTGGAGACCTAATATCAATGCCTGGTTTCGGCGATTTCAGGTAGGTGTTAATTTTTAATTTCCAGTTTATTTTTAATAAATAATTTTTGTAATTTTATATCTTGTACTATTTTTATTTTCAATGAATTATTTATATATACACAATAAATTTGAGTGGGATAGCACGAACAACAATGTTGTCAGGAGAGTATGGGAGAATCACGCAGCAACTAGGTAACATCGAAAATAATATTTATTTTTTATTTATAATTTTATTTTCTAAATTCTAATTAGTTATTATGGATGTAGGTTGTGTGATTTTTGGTATGACACTCAAAAAAAGGAGAAAAGATATGCGAGGGATGACGGTCTTGAAGGCTGGAATGATGTGGCAGTTTGGCGGGAATTTAAACCGCCATTCATCTCGGGAGATATATGGGCGGCATATATTGAGCACATGATGTCTGAGCGGTTCTCACGGCGCTCACAATCCGAAGCCGTCAACCGGAACCGGAAAATTCATGGTTCGGTGACCATGCACACCGGCAGCTCCGTCTCATTCAGCGCACATGCGAAGCGGATGGTAAGATTATTTTAAATGAAATATATCGTTAATTAATTTGTTGTTGTTTATAAATATATTTAACTTGCAATCTTTTTTTTCCTTACAGGCTACGTCTCTTGGACGTGAGCCGAGTCCAATGGAGCTATTTGTAGAGACGCACATGCGGAGTCAAGACCGCCGGTATTTATCAACAGTTTTTTAACTGTTAATAAATAATTTTTTAAAATATTTTAAATTTATACTGACGGATTTACAGAGAGAATGTGTCCGTCGGTATTGTAGTATCGTTTACAATATTTACGGCCGTGCCACAATCACCGACGAAAATTCCATCAGAATTACAGTGTCTTTTACCGATGGAATATCCGTCGGTAATTACCGTTGAATTTTACAGACGGAAATATTCCATCGGTAACTTGGTGGCGGGAATTTTTTTTTTGGCGCGCTGATCCGTCTGTAATTTCGTCGGCATTTCCGTCGGTATTGTTTTTTTATTACCGACAGAAATGGCGACAGAATTAGAATTACCAACGCTCATGACTCCGACGGAATAAATTCGTCGAAGATACCGTCGGTAATAATTTTACCGATGGTTTGTGTTCCTCATACCGACGGAATTAATCCGTCGGTAAAACTGTATAATGGCGTAGTGCTTGCAGTTGACTTCTACAGATAAATAATAATTATTACCTATTTATTTTGAATGTATTTAAATTGTATTATTATGTATTTTGTATTTTAAACTTTTTCTGTAATTGTATATAAATCAGAACAATCACATGATTTCGGTCTTCAAAAACCAAAATCGTTTTAAGAATTACGTTATCTTTACATGGTATTCAAGCAATTAACATACACCTAGTCTTAACCGATCTTTCAGGGACTTTGATGGGCATAGATCAGAACAATCAACGAATCTAGGATGATTGTATGAGATTGTTTGAGTCACTTAGCTTGATTGATACAAGATGTCCAATGTTGGGTGGAGCAAACTGATCTTCATGCCTTTTGTGATTGTTTGAGTCACTTAGCTATTACTACTGTGGAGCTTTATTGAATCTTATTATCATGTATTTTGTAATTTGGACTTTCTCTGTAATTGTATATAAATCAGAACAATCACATGGTTTGGGTATTAAGAAACCAAGATCATTTTATAGAATTATATTATCTTTACATAGTATTGTTATTTGCAAAGAAATTACTAATAGATTTTTTTTTGTTTTTTGCAAGTTTTGTAATAAATTTTCAACCTTAAATAAATTTGAATATTCTATCCGGCTATAATAGTTGAATTTTCCTGTAAATTGATTGGTATTTATTTGTAACGGATCAGCAACCATATATTTGTTTTTGTAAATAATTGAATTTTAGAGATAAGCTTTCCATGGTACATATGTTCGAATCCAAAGGGAACATGTCCAAAGAGTAGGGGTGATTAGTTTCAGTTCGGTTTTTATTAAAAAAAAAGTAACTAAACTGAAACTTTTTTTTTTAAAACCGAAACCAGTTCAAACTAACCGGTTTCGGTTCGGTTTTTTAGGACAAAAACCGGTTTAGCTTTGTTTTGACTCGGTTTTTTCGGTTTGGATTCGGTTCAATTTTTTTATTTTAAACTTATAAAACCGAAACCGAACTGAACTGACTGATTTTTTTTAAATTTTAATCGGTTTTTTTTCACGGTTCGGTTTCTTCAGTTATTTTTTTCTTATTTTCTCAGTTTTTTTGGTTTTTTAGTTTTTTTTGCAAAGAGAGCAAAATAAAGGAACTCTTCGATTTTAAAATAAAGAAAGAGGGGGGGGGGGGGGGGGGTAAAAATTGCTGCATT
>Ga0325411_1007494_pt1 | contig 11899 bp, 14 predicted proteins | sample PopdelMetagenome_13_FD_206181 | JGI IMG/M metagenome (GOLD analysis project Ga0325411, IMG submission 206181) | Populus deltoides microbial communities from Bellville, Georgia, United States - Xylem-PdIQD-R4 | ecosystem: Host-associated > Plants > Phyllosphere > Stem > Wood/Secondary xylem...
AAGTGCTGGTATTTCATTAAGTGAAAAAAAATTATAGCAGAGACAACATGAAATATGAAGGCCAATGAGACCTGAGTTGTAGGAATTTAGGAGTTTTTAAGCATAGGCTACAATCTAACAAAAGCTTAGGTGAACCAACATCAATGAATTTCTTATGATTATTTTCCTAAATGAGATTTATGCCCTTATTGGTCTGCATGTCACAGTCGTTGCAGCCCACTGACTGGTGAGATTCATTGAATTCACATTTGGAGGACAGTCTGCCTGCCACTAACGGGAACCAGTCTCCATGCTGATTATCAAAAAACGAGTGCAAGTAATAATAATAAACAATCTTGCCGGCCGTCTTTGAGCCGATAAGGAACAGAAATTAAGGAAGCAATTAATGGATATATATATCACATCCTGCCCCTCCAAACTTCATGCCCTGCATCCGCCATTGATATATTATTAAGCCCTTTGACAGCCAAGAAATAAAATAAAAGCAATCATCATCAATTGCATTTCCTGGTCCAAAACCCAATGCCCTCGTTTTTCTTTCTTTTTTCCCCTCCTTCGAAATAGAGCAAAAAAGAAACACAGAGTGCAAAAGATACAAGCCAAACAGAAACAGCGTCACAATTCTCACAAAGACAAGATTGAATACGAGCCAGTAGAATCAACCACGACCAATGTTTAGATAAGATGTAGCTTGTCCCAGAAAAATAAACAAACAAAAGGAACACCTAGGGTTGATACATGAAGAACTATTCAATGGGGGCTTTCTCACAATAAACCAGCACCCTCCTGTATGCGGCACTTACACAAAAATTAATGCCTTCAAAATCTTTTCTTCTCACATGCTTGCAAGAGTTCAAAATCGTGGACCATACACATGCAACCCACCACAATGCGAGCAGAATGCTGGCATCTTCAAACAGAGAAACTAAAATGCTTTTCCAACAAGACAGCTGTTCCCACCACCTAGTCATCTTTCAAGGTGTTCGAGTACTCGGTCCCTTGTTTTGGTGACGTAACACCAGAGGAAGTGCTTGATGAGGAATCACTAAAAGAGCTTGATCCATTCTGAAAACTTTTTGTTGCATTTCTCTGAGGATCTGCAGTCGCAGGTTTCTGCCCCTCTTCTGCTAGTCTTTTGAGAAGATTCATGATAGTGGGAACGAACTTTGAAGATAAGGAAAGAAGCCCAGGAAGCTGTGAACATGCAGACAGGGAGGGAGTGTTTAGAAAGCATACTCAACGAGTAATTTGAACAAGTGCAAAACTTTTAAGAGTCAGTATGGAGAGTTTGGTGGTATAGTTTCGAGGGTAAAAGGAGCTTGTCAAAAGCAAGACATGCGTGGAAAATCAGAACCAAACTATGAGATTGCGATTTGACACTTACAGCACCATTGCGGAATTCGCCTGAAATGTCTAACTGCACCCATAGGGCTTTAATGAGTAGAAAACCTACAAAGATGACACCCAAATACAAAGGATTTCTGCAACAGTAAAGAATGCCAAAAGAAATAATATCAGCAAACAAGGGATATAATCTGTCAACCAAAAATATCAAATTCCACGGCCATGTTACCTCAAAAGTGTCATAAACTCATTAAATCCTAACACAACCAAGGCGAGGATTGCCCATGGGGGTGGTAACCAGTTGTTATTACGTTTGTGGGCTTCCTGAAAATTGAAAAAGTGAATAGATTAACAAAGCATCCACACACAGATGTGTAGATGAGTGTGCGCACGCGCGCATGTAAATTACCAGAAACAGCAGATATTTGATATAGCCATTTACCCATTTATCTCAACTATAATAGCACAATAATCAAATTCCAAGAATTAGCAATATAAAATTTACAGCACATAAGACACTCAATGCTGCAGAATAAGGGTTTTGACTGCAACACCAAATGTAAAGCCATTAAATTGCTCGATATGGTGGCAACACTTTAATAGTGATATTCATACAGTTATCTAAGGCCGTGAGATGAAGCCTAGTCATATTTTTGTGCCACTGCACCTGCCACATCCTGTAAAATGTTGTCATCTTATACAAACTTGATAATCTGCACTCTTAAGAACCAGATATCACTAAATGTACAGCATTTCATGCAACTGACCAATCAGGACTAGGTTCTCAAGTTTTATTTCTTTGGACATGCCTTATCCCAAGCACAGCTTAGCAAACATGAAAATGCAAAAAAGGTGTACATTATGTTCCATCTCTATGTTGACAATCATAATCTAAAGACAACTGTGAAAACATAAAATAAATTTGCAAACCTAATGATATGCAAGGATACCATACCTGTGCAGAAATGGCCTGTGTAACAGTGTACTCTGTCTCTGTCTTGAATTGCCTCCACAAAGATTTGCACTGGACCGGTGTGATCAATGTCCTTGAGGATGGAATCTGCAGTAGCAAAACCAGTTCCAAGTATAAAAGGTGCTTTGTGGTAAGTAAAGAAGAGTCCAATGGTATCAGTGCATGCAAAATCAAGGGAGAGGTCTTAAGCAATGATCACTCGTTACTACTGTGCCAGTATGCACTTATTATATCCATCAGGCAATTCCCAATTAATTTATCAAAGAGAAATGCATTTGTAGAGATCTGACATATAGCATCTGCACCAGCATGACAGGCCCATTCATAGCTACAGGCCTATGTGTCCACTATCTATGGGATCCACTATCACAAGTTCCACCACCATCTTCTTGAAATGCAGAATTAAAGAGATTCATTGATCAAACACTTAACTTAGAATGGCAGACCTCATTCATGCAAATGTCATCTGTAAACTGATATAAAAAAGTTCACAAGAGTTGCAAATAAACTAAAAAACTTTCAGGAGTTTTTGAGAATTGATCCTAGAAAAATGATCTAGTATAAGGTCCACAAAATTCATTTCTTGAATTTTGATTACATACTCTTTCTACAACAATAACAAGCAAATTTGAAGATATGTTAACATAAACACCAGGAAAAAGCTCAGCACTACGAAAAGGTCACCTTTTCCCAAGTGTTTGAGGCCAGTGGGTCAAATGGTATGATACTTCTGTCTTTAACAGCAGCATTGCTCTTTGCATCCATCAAAGCAGACGATAATGTAGTCTCAATATTGTCAACATCATCATCCAGACGGATTGCAGCCATTACAGATAACAACTTCAAAGACTGGCAAAGTTTAACAAATGAAATTAGTTGAGATCCATATTCAAAACAAAACTTGAGAATCAACATTTGTTGAAATATGTATTGATCATACTGCAGAGCGAGCAGTTTTGGTAATTGCTCGAATGTCTTCCTTTCCGGTCCAAATTCGTGGCATTGAATCAGAGTCATGGCTAAACAACATTGAAAACCTGCATGCAAAGTTTACATTCACTCTCCATAAGATGGATATGAAACAAAACAAATAACTTGGTTGAAAAATTGCAATGGGTTGTTACCTGTCTTTCATACGGATCATGACCCTTCCAGATTCTTCTCTTGCTTTTGCCTCAACGACACCTCTTCCATAATTCTCCAGACTTGCAATTAATTTGTCCTTAGATTGTTCATCCATGTCAAAACCAAAGATTGCATTACAGAACCCAGCAACAGCTGATTCTGTCTCACGTAGCAGAAGTTTCTTTATAGCTGACCATGTCTCACTATTAGCTCCATCTAAAAGAGCTTCAACAGGCCCTGATAATGCCGCATTTAGTTTTTCCTGCAGGTCAAGAAAACTTGTTTAGCACACATATATAGACACTGAGTTTCTTTTGTGAGCAAGTCCAAACCATGTGACCATTGTCATTCACCACACCCAACTTTATTGATAAGATATCGGTGTCTAACAAGATTTCACAACATATAAAATCCCGAATGCGTGAAACAATACGACAATCATTTTAATTGTTGACCTGCAAAGACTAAACTTCAAGCACAATCAGATTCCTTGAGCATTTTTCCATATTAGTTTTAACTTATCTTCACTTGAAGACAATTAGAAAATGAAGCTGGCACACACAGAAGCAAGAAAGGATAATCATAGAAAAATTGTACCTCAAATGACGAAGTAAGTTCAGAGAGTTTGGCAGCATGGACAGAAGCAATATGTGCATCTATATCACGACGTAGCTTATCCCGCACTTTAGATGTGTCCCAGTTTGCTTGTTCAATGACAGCATCTGTGATCATAGTATTTCAAAGAGAAGATATACTTTATTGAGCCCAGACAGTATAGCTAGTTTTCAATACTCTCATATTAGTTACATAGCTGATTAAACAAAAGGCTGCTCATATTACCCTTGTGCTTTTAATCATGCAACAGCAATTCGATATTATTTTCCCCTAAGAATAAAGTGTGATAAAGTTTCTTTCCACTTGTTTGACAACTTTGTTTTCTAAGCCTTGTTTTTCTACATCATCAAAGCTAATAATGAAATGGCAAAATGTATTTAAGTCATGCAATCATACCTGCACACCATTCATCAAATTGAGCCATGTAAGACTGAGTGCAAGTTTGAGCAGCCAAAGAGAACCCTTCTCCTGCATTCAAAGCTTTATCAAATGCTTCCTTGAATTTTTCAAGAGTTCCAGACCTTATATGACCCAACATGGATTGATGTGCTGGTTGGACAAGCTACAAAGCACAAGAAGACAGCTAACCAGATTAATTATTCATAAATTTGATATCAAACATAAGAAAACAGTTGAAACTGCTACAAATAAGCTACAGAAGATAGAAATCCAAAAACAGCACTCTGCAAATACAATCCTCAGAGCACATGAATTGAGTGGCCAATAAGGAAACTAATATCCATTATGTCTATAAGCTCGAACATGCTTTAATATATTTTAATACTATATCTTCTTTCACCATTTCAGCCCACATTTCCATCCCACCCCTTCTTTACTCCAAGGACACGCAATCAATCAATGTTCTACACCAATGCATCCGTAGATCTATGCATGACCAGACCATCTCAAAATGCACTCCCTCAACCTATCCTCAATCAGGTGCATTTCCACCTTCTTACCAATCACTTATAGATCATACTTTGTATTTCATACATCTAATCTTCTTATGTGCAAACAATTCTCACTGCCATAAAGAATAACTTGACATGATACACAAGCCTCTCTGGCAACTAGCTTGAGTTTTTTGGGTTGAATGCTTTGATGTAATAAGAGAGCAATCATATAAAAGGTTTGATATCAAGCTGTAAGAACTCATCCAGCCACCTCTGTTGATCCCTATGCAGTCACATGCTTATGCATTCAAGGTTGTCCATACATTCTAATATACAACTCAAATTAACTGAGTATTAACATAAATTAGTTTGATTCTAATTCCATATTAATGTGACTATTGGTGGCCAGTTTTCTGGACTGTAAAATGATCATGTTAATAGTTTATACACAAATCAAAAGAATTAGTAGCCTAAATATTGACATGCTTTTAGTTCCAAATGGACAGGCATTGACTGTACTTCAATATCCTAAGTTCTCAATTTTATGGCAATATCTCAGTTTTTCATCAATCAAAACAACTACCATAAAATTTTAAAAGAAAAGAAGAAAAAACTCTTGAGAGACTGATTACTTGGAGCAATTTTTCCTCGAGCTGCTTTCGCTTTGCAGATCTTACTCCTTCGTCAAAATAAATAGCTTCAGCATCATACCTAGAATTAAAAAGGCCATTATTTATGATAACCAAATCAACAAGGTTTTTAATGCATATCTTAAGCCATAGAACAAGTACTGAATAAAAGGTTCCCAGATAATGACAAAGTAGAGAAAATTGAGTTAAAGATGCAACCAAAGATGAAGCAGATCTACCTAGAATCATAAGAAACTCTATTTCATGGCGCATAAAAAGTGAAAGGGCCAGCTTAAAACAAGTTGTTGTGGTAAGGGAAAAAGAAATTCTGAAAGCAACAGTTAATAACAAGGTATGAAATCTGATACGTTATAATCAAGAAGTCAACCCAACCATCCCTTCATCAACCAGAAAAATAATCTAATCAGCTTTATTAGAGTATGAACCCGTGCATTAGTCATCTTGTTCACCACTTTTATTAGGATTCTAATGAAAATAAATTCCATTAGAATCTAACAATGCTTCTAAATTTCTAATACCCTCTTGTTGGATGATACATGTGGAACTAAGCACAAAGCCACCGGCATATAAGCACCTTGCAAAAATAGAGATATAGCTTTCAGTTCTTCACCCAAGTTACATCATATCTGCCAAAGCTTAAGGCAGTTTCTAAAGCTGTATGCTAACCCTACACCGGAACACATCAGTAGCAGAGCCACTGTAAATTTACATATTGCACAAGGAAAAACACTTACTCAGACAAACTAATATTTAGAATTGCAGTAAGCTTCTTTCCAAAGCCAGAGACTGGACCAGATTCTACAGCCTCTTCCATTTGACACCACTTCTGTGGGAGATAATAAACCATATTTTCTCAGTGTCAATGCTCCCACTAAGGATAAGATCAAGAGATAAGAAGTGGAAATAAGAAAAGAAAGGATGACAGAATACTTTAAAAGCCTATACCTCATTTGCAACAAAACTACCATATTTTTCGTTGGCAATTTCTTCACAGCGTACAGTAGCAACCATAACCTGCAAGAATATGGGGGTTGAAAATGGCATTAACAAAATATGGATGTACTTGTTCCATGTCTGTGTTAAGTAAATATTCACGAAATTACCTTGTGGAAAGGACTATTGGGGTCACATATGGCATTAATAAAATGTGGATGTACTTACTCTAATCCTCTGCTAAATAAATATTCACCAAATTACCTTGTGGGCAGGAAGGTCAAGGTCCTTATTTTCCTTAATAACTTTCCAGATTTCCTGTGCACTGAAAGAGAAACCTGAAGCAGGAACTACACCCCTACGATCTCCCGCGAGCCCACCAGGTGCAATAGAATGGAAAAATCGCTGTCTCAAACTAGCAACCTTCATTGACAAGAAGAAGTCTATCAAATAACAAAGGTATGCTAGCTAAGTTCCAGCTCAATGTTTAGATCACAAACTAGAATCCAGATGGTAGACAACGAGTGTGATACATTTAAACTTTGAAATGCAAGGACTTTAAAATGGAATGACTGGATACTAACATCCATCTAATTTGCACGCAACACAAACAGCAAGAAACATATTTTCTCTACCTGCTCCTTGAATTGCTCTTCTTTTTCTTCATAACTAGAAAGAGCAACAACTTCAACCTGGCCATCATTTATCAGAAATATTGCAAAGTCAAATATCAAAGTTCCACATCTCTCCCTTCTAGAAAAGGACATTTCAAAAACAAGTTCAGACAAAAGCATGACAGCTCACATTAAAGAATTCACTCAATCGAGTTTCCTTGTGAGCTTCTGGCTTGGGAACAGAGTCCCATATCTGCAGTTACATAGAAGAAAAAAGGTTAAAGACAATACCATAATTCAGTAAATAAGGAAAGCATGGTTTTATTTACCTTCTGAATGTCCTCTCTTAGAACAGGTTCTAAATTCTCCAATGGTGTCTGTAAACAACCAAAGATCAACATAATGGATACAAGTAAAAGCACAGTCAAGCCACAACATTAACTAGCTTGAAGGAGAGAAACACACCCTTGTTTTGTCACGTATGACAAACATCAAAGTTGTTTTGCGTGGACTGAATAATCGCATCATGACCTGAGAGCAAACAAACCCATCAAGTTCCAAAACCATGGGAACTTTATAAAATCCATATTGAAGGTTTGCAGACAACACAAGCAAGGTTACCTGAAATACAGTCTTTAAAAGAGGCTTGTTTGCAGCTTGCTCACGACCAATATCGTGACACCACCTAGATAAATATTTCTTAGAAAGGTTATGTATACAAATTATGGAAAACCTAAACATTATAAGAAACATGAAGAATTTATGCCCAGTGCAAGATAGAGATCTTACATGTTAATCAATACTATATCTGAGACAGCAAGGGCAAAAAGGGCACTCTGTTTCTCAAATGCTGTATCATCCTAAAAATGAAGAGAAGAACACTAGATAAGAGAAAGCAAACAGCAATATACTGTTTCATTTAGTGTTTCTTGAGAAGAAAAAACTCTCTTTCAGGAAGACCCTTTAATGTGCTATTTCTCTCAATGGAAGTCAATATATTGGGCAGGTTTTGCTAACATACAACAAAAAGACAATCTCCCTCCTACCCATTTCTTTGACCCTTGACTAGAGGATTGTTCACTTACATCCGACGAGGTTTGATATAAAATAATTTCACTAATGTAATGCTCAGCATTTCCAAATCTACATCGATAAAATCTTAATCAAACAACTCCAAATTATATATCTAAATGCAGCCAATACAATTACAACCCTAACCATAACTGACAAACCATTCTGGTAGACTACTGGAGGGATCATATGTCCATAAATCTTCAAAAAATTCAAAGAAGGCAGCTCAAGGATGTGTTCATGACCAAAAAGGTATTGTTGTCAGCAAAAGCACGTTTTAGGTTAAAAGCGCATACTCGACTGATTTTTGGATTCAGAAGTTCACTGCAAATTTTTGAGAATTAATTTACTCATTCTATACTGAAAAAAGTTTCATGAATATAGAGCAGAGGAATGGAGAGCTGAGTATCTAAGAAGGTAATATAATATCACCAGTTTTAGAACATGGCTGCATTTGTGTAATACAAAATGAATCACAATTTAAACAAGGTATAAAAAGATTACAGAGAACTGAAAACCCCAGAAAACTTTAAATGGTGCTATAGGGAAAGAGGGAGGGAGGGAGAAATGCAAGTGAAGTTATTTCAAAAATGATAATAAAGGCACCTCTCCACGTTCTCTTCCATCAGTTCCCTCCAAATCCATTACAAGAGTACAGGGTTCAATACCAGCACATCTTGCCAACCAAATTCCCTTAGTGGTTTGAGACCTGAAAATAAATGAAACCTATCAGGCTTTAGCAATTCCAGAAAGTTTTTCATGTTCAAGGAAAAAGTGCAATAAAAGATAATCAAATTGGAGAGAGCAATGCAAGAACGTGCCTTCCTTTAAAAGCATCCATCTCTCTAAAGCTGGTACCAAACAAATGATTCAACAAAGTGCTCTTCCCTGTCCAGTCCAAAGAAAACAGTGTAAAACTCTTCAGGCAACATGGGCCATTAATAACAGGTGTAAATATTAGCCAATAAAACTGGAAAGGCGGTGGAAGTTGAATTGAACTAAAACCAGGGACAGTTTGATAAAACTAGATAGAACAACATTCAAATTCGTATTAAATATACCAGCTATGCTGTTAATTATTCCAGGTTGACTACATTCCAAAAAGTGCAGCACTGAGTCTCAAAATCAAAACCTTCCCTTACCTTCTTTACAGGATAAATCATACTGTTCTACCTTCTAGTGAAACGCGATTTGGCAAATCAGATCACGGAATGAAAATCTTTTAATCAAACAAAAATAAGGACAACCAGAGAGAAATAAACAAAAGGTTAACTCATCAATGAACGAAAAAGGTTCATACCACTACTTTGTGGGCCCATAATGGAGACTATAGCATATGACAATCCACATTCCCCCAATCTCACTTCCTTGATTAATTGTTCTAATCCAGTATCATTAAACATACCATCTCCATCAATAAGGTGAGTAGAACAGCAACCATCGCTCTTTTCTGAAAATCAAACGTTACACGAATTAGTTTTGGAGCACAAATTAAAGATTACAGATTACATATCTTACAGTAAATACATAAGCAATATGACCTTTAAAACAACTAACAGCTCAAAAGTTCCATGCCATATCAATCTGTGCGAGTTTCCCATACAAACTAATGATAACAGAAATAGAATACATGAATCTTCATACAATTCAAAACGGAGAATCCTTAAAGCCATAGGCTGAGGTTTTCACACTTAAAGTCATACTTATACCCCATTAGAAACCACTTAGGGACTATTTGGCACTGCGGTTGGGGTGCTTTTCAAAAGACTTATTGTCTGAAAAGGCATCAAATAGATTGCTTTCTTAGGTGATTTGCGATTTTTTTTTATACGAGGACGTCAAAAACCATTGAAAATCACCTAAGAAGCATCAATTTGATTATTATTTTTTAAAAAGAAAAGCACTTTCAACCACATCACCAAACATGTACATAGTTCAAAACATTTATCAGTCCTTGTTTCATTCGGCAAGAAAAAGTGAGAAGACAAAGAGGGGAGCGAGAGAGGAAAAAAAAAAAAAACAGAGCCACAATTGTGTATGAAATGGCAATTTCTGATTCAAATTCAAATCATTTGAATAAAAAAAACTCACTTTAATTTAGTCCTCAAAAGTAGTAAACTCTTTTCAAATTCATCCTCAAATAAAAAAAAAATCAAGATCTCAAAATCCTCTCCTCTTATCCACATTTGCCTCAAAGTAAAATCATGATCCAAACTCCATAAATACCCGAAAATTGATAATTATCAATCTGCAATCACAACATATCTTAAGAACCGCAAAAAGTGAATCAAATTCATTCATCTAATCATAAAAAGTCGCACGGTAACTAAATTCAACAAATTTAACAGCAACAAGCAAGTAAGAAACCGAAAGAACAGTTACAAATTGAACCGAGAAGACACCAATCCGGTAGATAATAATAATAATAATTGAAGGAGACGTTAGAGAGAGAGAGAGAGAATGATAGAATGGTTGAGAGAGATCATGGATTACCCATTTGAATTGGATCGAAAAGACAGCTCAATTTCACCTAAAACGGATGCCTGTTCGATTGGGAAAGAAGGCAAAGGGATCTCAGAGAGCAATGTGTGTGTCTCTCTAGCTTTCCTCCCTTCTCTTGTTTTATGCTCTTTGGGTGTAAAAAGCTTTTCAAGAGTGTTTTTTTAATATTTTAAAATATTTTTTTAATTTTTTTAATTCAACGTATTAAAATTATAAAAAATATTAATTTGTTATTTTTCAAAGCAAATATATTTTGATCGAACATTAAAAACGAAAGTTACCGGAGCGTTCAAAAAGGGTGTTTGACAAAGACTGCCGGTCCCTTTTTATTTCTTATTTTATTTATTAAATAAAAATAAGAAAAGAAAAGTAGAAAGGAGAGGGATGTAAACTGTAAAAGGGAATTAAAAAAAGCAATTGTTTTTTTCTTTTTTCTTTTTTTTTTGGTAAGAGAAAGTTTAATTAAGAGTCTTTTTTTTTTAGGATAAAGAAAAATGGATACCATTTTCTACTTAATTGAAATATATTTACTAGGGTTGATTATTTTTTATTCGATTCGGTTTTTATTAAAAAAAATCAAATCAAAATTTAAAAAAAAACTAAAACCGGTATAAACCGACAGGTTTCGGTTTGGTTTTTTATGAAAAAAACCTGTTTAAACCGGTTTAACTCAGTTTTGGTTCTGGTTTTTTGGTTTTGCTCTGCTTTTTCCGGTATAGCTTGGTTTTTTTGTTTCAGGCTTATAAAACCGAAACCGAACCGATTGGTTTTTTAAAAATTTTAATCGGTTTAATTAATTTTTTTAATTATTTTTTTTAATTTTCTCAGTTTAATCAATTTTTCAGTTTTTTTCTTACCCCTAATATTTATTATTAAAAGTAATATTCAATTAAACATTAACAAAGCAGCTTGTGTTCATTAACTTTGAATTCAAGTTTGTACGCTCTTGACTTGAATTAAGGAGCTATGATTGTATTAATTCCTTTTTTTTTTCGATTATGAGAGAAGTGAATTTGTTCTTATCTTACATTATTTTATATTATAGCTTTGAATATCAAGGATACGGCTTGCTCCAGTCAAAAGATAACTTAATTTTATGCATTAAAATTGATTCTATGATATTTTAAATATTTATATTAAAAAATTCATCCAATCCTTCCAAACATGATATATATATAT
>Ga0325411_1007495_pt1 | contig 11899 bp, 6 predicted proteins | sample PopdelMetagenome_13_FD_206181 | JGI IMG/M metagenome (GOLD analysis project Ga0325411, IMG submission 206181) | Populus deltoides microbial communities from Bellville, Georgia, United States - Xylem-PdIQD-R4 | ecosystem: Host-associated > Plants > Phyllosphere > Stem > Wood/Secondary xylem...
GGATCCTTGAAGGTGCAGCACCACCAGAACTACCACCACCACCTCAACCCAATGTCCAAATTAAAAATATTACCCAATACACAGATGGAAAAGTCAAACTGTCTTTCCACCGACACTCTACAAGTTCTAGATTCTCAGCAGCCTCTTCCTCTTCTAGTACAATAGATTTGGGAAGAATTTCCAAAATCCCTTCTGTTATCAATATCCCTTACTGCGACAACCTTCCAAGAAAATCTACATCTGATATCCCTTCTCCTAGTTTCCAAAATGTAGACTATACTACAAATATACCAAAACCTGTCTATACAAACCTTGAGCAACCATCTCCTCCAACTTCACCGACCTTTTCAGCTAAAATTCTTCTGGTGAATGCAATTACAATAAATATCATGTTCAGTGTAAATAAATTCTAGCGTATTTACAAGATTAGTTTCGGCTAATGGCATATGTGAGAGGATTGCCGAGAGATGAATTACAAGATTAGCTTTGGCTAATGGCATCCGTGATAGGATTGCTAGGAAATGAATTACAACATTAGGCTTTGCAAGTGCACCTGGTTCATGCAAGTAAATAAGAGTATTCAAATTAAGAATATGCAAATGAGTGTTAATTGGGTTTAAAAGATTTACAAGCAAAATATAAGTTCTCTGTTAGAATTCTTATGGATCCGATAGAAAATTAATACTTCATTCATATAAATTACATGAGCATATATATATATATATATATATATATATATTTTTATCAACATAATGGTATGCTTATTTATGTAACAGGTCCATCAAATATTTCTAGGGAGATCATTAGTTTAGGACTATATTTTATCAAGCTTATGTAAATATTTAACTTAAACAAAAGGAAATTAACGCGTTTATGTAGTATACTTTTGGGTAAACCTTGATGTATCTATAAAAGTTCAGCTTAGCATGTAATATTTTTGTTATCTTGTAATTAATGCTTTTGAAATGTTTAAGAACACTTATTATGTTGTGAATGCTTTCTTTGCATGTACTATTCCTTTTCTTTTAAATTTTATGATATGATATGTGGACTATATTCATATTGAACTTACTCGTAGGATATATGTATTGTGTGGATTGTATGAGGTGTTGAATTATGATGTTTGATATAAGGTTCAAAATTATAGGACCTTGTGATGATGGGCTTATTGAGTAAATTGATAGTAATTGATAATTTAGAATGTCCTAAATACAAACGAAACTCAACCGAATTTTTGATAAATTAAAACAAAAAATTTACCCTCAAATTAAGAGGATATGTTGAGATCTTTTAACATTGATCAAGTCGTACAGTCAGACTGTTACATTATGAGCATGATACGGATGTAGAAACGGAAAACAAAGACACCTAAGCGTACGTAGAAAATTATAATCAGGAGTACGATTAAACAACCATTCAAAGGGAGACTGATTTTGGAGGACAAGAGTAGGCATGCGATTGATGAGATATATGGAATATTCAAACGTATAATTCCAAAATCGTAATTGAGCACTACATTGGCCTAAGCGTGTAAGACCAATTTCAACAATATGATGATGGCGATGCTTAACACTGCCATTTTGCTCATGCATATGAGGACAGATTAACCTATGATGAATACCAATAGTTTGAAAGAAACTATTTAACTTACGATATTCACCACCCTAATCAGTTTGAACAAATTTAATTTTACGGGAAAATTGACGCTCAACAAGCACTTGAAAACGTTGGAATATAGAAAACATGTCGGATTTTGTAACAAGCAGAAAATACCATATGTATTTCATATGCGCATCGATACAAATAACAAAGTAACAAAAACCATTAGAAGAAAACATAGAAGTAGGGCTCCAAACATCACTAAATATTAAATCAAGTGGAGCATTAGTTTTGTGACTCGTAGGTCGCAATGACAGACGTAAAGACTTGCCAAGTGGACAAACTTGACAGAGTGTCTAGAAGTATACATTATTTTATTTTTGAAAACTAACAAATTAAAAATATGGGTAGTAGGATGACCCAATCAACGATGCCACAAATCAACAGTGGCAAAGACGCAAGGAGACCAATAAGCTTGAGGAATGGTGGTGTCAGGGGACTCTGAGAGAACATAGAGACCATCATTTCTCTGACTGGAAAGGAGCACTGCTTTGGTGGTGAGATCCTTTACATAAAACACAGAGGCGTGAAATTCAAAATAAACATTATTATCACGATAAAATTTCTGAATAGATAGCAATGGTTTGGTAATGTGAGGAATATGGAGAACATTAGATAATGTAAAGGTGCCTTTAAGGGAACGTAACATGGTATGTCCAATATGGGGTAGAAACAAGACCAACAACAAGAAGGACAGAGGGTTGGTGACCACTGTTACGAAACTAAGCAAATTGTGGGGTAGAAGGAGAATCATAACTAACACTTGACGTTCTGCTCAAAAGACCAATGAGGAGGCCACTGCCCACTAGCAGCAAACTGTCTGGGTTGCTGCCAAAGACTCTGCTTCCAGTCTATGGGAGTAGAGGAATGAGAGCCATGAAAATCAGACCTCTCATGGTTGTTGTACCTGTTGCTGTTGGAGTGTTAGCTACCATGGGAACGACCTCCGTTACAGCTAAAATTAGAGCTGTGCTGCTGTTGGGCAAGATGAGCAGAGGTGGATTTGCAACCAAAGAGGGAAGAGAAGACTTATGCAAAAACTCACGAGTAAAAAGATGGCTATGAAGGTCCGCGTATGATAACGGTTCTGTCTTGGTCACAAGACTAGTTACCAAGTTTTTAAACTCACCACGAAGACCATGAAATATATAGAGGTTGAAGTCTTCAAGAGAAAGGGGTCGGCCAGCAGTAGCCAATTCATCAAATAATGACTTGGCGTGCTGCATGTATATAGTAATTAAGGCATCTCTTTGCCGAAGATCTTGAAAAGATCCATGGAGTTGCATGATGCAAGAATTCAACGAAGAAGCGAGCGCTTTCTCAATAGTGCGTCAATCACAAGAAGAAGTCTAACAATCTACCACAAGATGCAGGACATCCATGGAGAGAGAAGAGAGTAACGTGCTTAAAATAAGCTGATCTTGTTGCTTCCAATGAAGAAAAAAGGGGTTGATAGCCAAAAAAACCATCAGAACAGTCGGAAACATGAGAGGGAGGACACAATATAAGCCATTAATAAAGTGGAAAACACCTTAACCAAGAAGATATGGCTTCATCTGCATTGGCCAATAGAGATAGTTGATGGTCGTAAGCTTTAATAAAACCACTTGATGAGTGTTGGACAACACGATGATAGAAGGAGTTGTTGTCCCCATGATGTGAAGAGGGATGACAGAAACACGGGAGAAGAAACAATGGTTCTGCTCTGCAGGTTGGGGCTGTTGCTGGTGGGAGAAAGAACTAACAACAACAACAACTTTTAAGGGGATGGCTGGCTGGGCTGTACTGTTGATTTGGTGGGGGGGAGAAAGCGGCAGCAGCAGCAACAAAGTTCATTTAGGAGAGGGAGAAAGGAGGCCTGCTGCAAGGGGGGAGAGGTAGAGAAGAGTTTTGACGGCAGAAGGCTTTGATATCAAGTTGAGAATAATTTGGAGGCTTAATCTATTAGTTAGCCAACCTTTTCTATATTTATGTGCAGGGCAAAATATAACAGTAGTGGTGAGGTTACAACACAAGAGTATGACAACAATATTTCCTATATAGTATGCCTACAATATTTTTTATATAGATATATTAATAGCTTGGGTCAAAATATTCATAGAACCATTGTTTGTACTCCTAAAAGAAAAAAAAAATTATACCAATTAAATATCAGTAAAGATACCCTTCTCATTCTCCTTGCCTAATTCTTTCAAGGAACTTTATTATTGCTATCCAATTTTTGACCCATGTTTTTGATAAATTTTAAGAAAAAACCAAAATAGAAAAAAAATGAAAACCCAAAAAAATATGCATTTTGATATATTTGCATCATTTTTATCATTTTCAACGTTATCTCAGAAGAATTTAAATTTTCAAAGGTATTTTGAACGCGTTCAACTTTTAACGCGTTAATTTTACAATCACTAATTTTTCATATTGAGTCGACGTTGATATTGTTCGTTATCAAAAATATAAAAAAATACAAAAAATACAAAAAAGTAAAAAAAATTAAAATAAAAAAACAGTTGAGGACCTTGTGGCCAAGCCACACTTCCCCTATAAATACTAGGCTACAAAAAGAAAAGGGGGAGAGAAATTTTAGAGAGAGGGGGAGGAATTAATAAAAAAGAAGGGAGAGTAAAAAAAACCTAAACCTAAAACCCTTTCTCCTGCAGCCGCCACCCTTTGAAACCAAGTCGGTTGCCCCTCTCTTTGAAAAAACCAAAGCTCTCCTTCCTCTGCGAGACTCTCCCAAAAAGCCACACCGACCTTCTCCCCTCTCCCAGCCAACAGAAGGCCGCAACTCATTTTCTCTCCTGAGCTCTCTGGCCAAAACATAGAGAGAGCCCCGTTTACTCTTGAATTTTTCCTCTTCCACACCACCTGACTTTTCCTTCTCCCCTCAGCCCCGGCCAGCAGACCCCGCTCATAGCATCTGCTTCATTTCTGGCCACCACCCTGCCATTGGGATTTTTGGCTCCCAAAACCAGAAGCCACAGAGGGGTCTCTTGTTCCCTGTTGAAGCCGCCGCTCCTAGACTGAACACAGTGGCAGCCCGCCGTATTCTTCAGCGACGGTGTCTCCGCCTCAACACTGCCAGCAACCCACAGGCCAGCAGACCAAGCTCACCGAATAGCAGCAACCGGCAACCTCTTCGTCTCCTCCAACCGAGCCCGCCAACTGGACCACCACTTCCATCTCCGCTGGCTAGACCCGATAAAATCCTAGCAGCCGGCGGCCCCCTTAGTCTTGCCGCCACCTGAAATAGAGAAGAATAGGAAAGGAAAAGAAAATAACAGATCTGTAGAGAAGCAGATCCAAAACAGAGAAGAGAAGAAAAAAAAATCCAAGAACAATCTGGACATAAATGGATTAAAATCAAATGCCTGCATTTCTGTTTCTTGTTTGCAGGTCACCGCCGGCGAGGAAAGGAAGAAGGGAGGAAGCTATTATGGATCTCTGCTGCTGCTCGGATTTCGCAGCGGCTCGTGAACCCACGAGCCACCAGTGGTGGTGGCGCGTGGAGGAGACGCGTCGTCATTGTACCACAATCACAGAAGATGCCAAGAATTCTCTAGCACTGTTTCCAAAGCTATTTTTGTAATTTTTAATTATTGCTGTGTATATTTGGATATGTTTTGATTTATTTGATTTTTTTTTGTTACGCTGTAAACATGTAATTACGGGTGAGTAAGCATAATAAAAAGAGATGTGTATGTTTGTGTTTGTATTTTTATTTATGTAATTGAATTATAAAAATAAAAAAAGACAGAATTAAGTATTTAATTTGAATATGGTTAAATATTTCAAGGACAAATAAAATTATGTTATATTTTCCATGAAAATGTAAGAACATGTTTTTAAATATATTTTGGGATTTAATAATTGATTTATTAAAACTTTAGAATTTGATTAATATTTTAAATTTTTAAATCACATCAAACTACAAAGCAGTTTACCTTAGGTAGGTGTGTTAGGGGTGCTAATACTTATCTTAGCCATAACCAGTTTCTTATCCATGAATCTCTGATAAGATCAGTGCACCCGAGTTTTCTAGTAGCTCTCAATTAAATACTAGGTGGCGATTTCAATGAATCAATCAATCAAAGAGAGTGAAAAATCACCAATCGACGCTGCGTGGGGGCATGCGATATAATGACGACTCCACTGGATAAATGTATTGTTTTCAACTTTAGTGGACTAAGCTTTGTGTTTTTGATGTGTTTGAATTTTTTGCCTTTTGTCTTGTTTTATTTTTGTTTTATTCATACATTGTATAGAATTATCTCATGCATCACCTGTTTTAATTTTTGAAAGCATACACAAGCTTCAGGTTAGGTAGGGGACTAGTAGCTTACTTTACGACTTTTAGTCAAGGTTTAAGTTTGTGTAAACCCTAACTCTACGTTAAGTGCTTAGACTATTAGTGATTGATATATGTGTCATTCCACAATCTGCTTGGCTCCCATATTGCTTTTACGAAGGTGATCACTGGGACAACAAGAGACATTTTTAAAGACCAAGTAGTAAACCTACCCTTTGTCTCACGTAAAAAGATTAGAACCTGCCTTTAGGATGTATGCTCTGTACATATTATTTTGCATCTAAGCAAGCCCTTCTTGAATAATCTTGAATTCAGGACTTACGGGGAATATAATGGTCATCATTGAAGAAATTTCTATTGTAGAGTTTGATCAAGAATAAAAATTACATAAAATTTCATCATGCAAGAGTTATGACCATATGTCGCCCCTCGAAGGGCGAGTTCATCATATAGATTATATGTTCATACATTTGTCATGAATGCACCAAGTTGAAAGTAGGGTCCCTCAAATAAGCTTTGCCACCCCTGATTGAAAAAAGATGATGGGAAATGAAGAAAGGGGTTAGAGTGAGGCTCATTGTCAAAAGGAAATGGAGAGCATTGACGGTGAGGTAGCTAGACTCATATCTGCTTGAACAAGTGTGAGCATCAAATGGAAGGGCTTGAACAAGTGTTGAGCATCAAATGGAACAGGAATGTTCGCACAGTCTTTTGTGGGAACACTACTTGTCCACATCCAATTGAAGTTGCACCTCTTCTTTTCAGTCATGAACAACAACAGCAATGCCTTCAGTCATCAACTAATGATAACCTGGTGCATTGGCCTTTTTTGAAATCACCTCTACTGTGAGCTCAATTCCGGTTCGGTAGCACAAGATGTTGTGAAGATCGCCGAAAGCATTGAACAAGTAATGGATCCGGGAAAGATTGAAGGTTCTACCATGAATTCCAGAACAAAGAAGAGAGATGAATTAGGAGATGGCTCTGAAGGTGGGAAACCTTAGTTATATGGTCTAGCTAGGTCTTGCTATGCTTATGCTGCTCAAATGTCTTTGCCAAGATTGACATCCCTTTGCCGCTCGAGTTTGTCGACCAAGATCTGTTAAATTTCAGACTTATTGCCCCGACTTTGATAAATTTCATGCAACAACCGTGGTATAATTCAGACAAGATGTGAATATCATGGTGGGTTCTTCGGTCATTTCAATTGAATAGTTGCAAGAATTTCAAGAATTGTGTCCGGAAGTTGGTGAAGAAGAGACGAGTGGAGTATGTGAAGGAGGGTATCATTGGTCATATTGTCACAGAACATCCTCAGAATGACAAGTGATCGAAATTGCTTGGCAAAATACAGATATTGCCAGAGAAGCTGATCTAAGAAGGGCTGGAACTGTCAATCATCTTTGTTATGGATTTTTGCCGTCTTGCATTTAGTTTTGGGGTCACATCTCATCATTTCACAAAACATGTCTTTTCATTGTTTCTTTGTTGTTCTGAAAGCATGAGATGTTTATTTTAATGTGTATTTTGACAAAAAAAAAAATTGATCGAACTTTGACATGCAAAATTAAGGCTAGTCAATCCTAAATGATTAAAAGTGTTTTGATTGTAGAAATGACTCGATGTTTGAAAATGACATGAAGTGACCAAACAATTTTGAATTCATACCTCCTGAAACTGAACCACACATCATATAGCTAAGTTTTAGCAGTATGCATAATGACATATAGTGGATTCGGTAGTTATGGACTCGTGAATCATGATTCTTACAAGTCCAAATCATTACACTGGATGAGGTCAAAATTTATCGATTCTAACTGACCTTGCTTGAAGTGAGAAAAGGCCATCTTTGTTCATCCTTTCACTTTCTAAAAGATATATATCCCTTGCAATCCCTATTTGAGCTTGATAGAAATTTCTTTTCAAAAGCAACCCTGACTAGGATCACAACCCACACTGGGAAAAAATGAGAGATATTTTGAAGACACCGATAGAATTAATGGATAAAAGAAAGACTTAGAATAAAAGTCCAATAATTAAGAAAGGGCTAGGAAAAAAGCCATAGATTAAAGGCCATACTTTGAGGAAGGCTATGTAAAAAAGAAAAGAAAGGAAGGAGAATGCTTATTAATTCTAAGAGGGGCAAAAGAGGTTTCAATTGAAGAAAGACACAGCAAATGCTAAAAGTTAAAAAAAAATCAAGCTTCATATCTTTTGGTGTGTCTAGGATAAAACCTCTAGTGTCTTAAAAAAAAATTAGATTGGTTATTACCCATGTTAAGAGAATTCTGATATTTGAGATTAACAAGGTTATATGTCACTTTCTCTACAATGACAATAAGAGAAAGAGAGTTGATGAATAGTTGATGTTGATCCTAGGTTTTTAAAACCCTCATACACCTTTTGAGCTTGTAAAATTCTTTTCTTTTATAGCCATGAACCATAGCCTGCATTACTTGCTTGAAAAAGCCCTTTTTAATCAAGTAAGTAATTTGAATCAATAAATGGTGCTCTCAAAACTTGAAAAGCTTTTTCATAAGAGTCGTGGCTTCATGGATTAAGCTACTTGTTATTATGCATGCTGATAAAATTGGTTCCTAAAAAAGAAAACAGTCTTTCTTGATAAAGCCTCAAGTTTTGATTTGAGCATCTTGTTTTTTGAAATTCACAGAATGTCATCTCATCACAGACCATTAAAAGATATACCCAAGATCAAAGATTAAAACTAACACAAAGAACCATGAAAAAATTCATTTTAGCCTTACAATGGGTCATTTCTGTTTTTAAAATACAAGACAATCAAAGGACTACATTGAATAGTGTGTGTTGGGTCTTTGACCAAAGAAGCTGTGTTAGGTCTTTGACCACAAAAGCTTGAATTTCAAAAATACTTTCAAAAACAGACATCTCTCTGATATCATTTCAACAATTAGACATGATCTTTGAAATATGAGATTTGATTCCAAAGCAAGAAATGTTGTCAAACAAAAACATCAATTGAGTTTGCAAAAATCCTTGATAGAAATGACATCAACATTTCTCGACATTCCTTGAAAAGTTGACCACCTAGGGGCAATACAGTGGACCTTGAGAAGGAAAATAAATAGTATTTAGATCAGCCAGGGGGCAATGAAAGATGATTAAAGGATGAATCGGTGAGCTGGGTACAATAGTGTTCAAAGAAAGACAATAATTAAACGAGCACATTCAAATCAACTAAAGATGTCCTTCAGATGCAGTGTTGCTCATCAAGTGCTACTGAAATTCACTAGATCATGGACTGTATTAAAGGATATGAATCAGTGAGTTGAGGACAATGGTGTTTAAAGAAAGACAATTATTAAATGAGCACATTCAGATCAACTGAGGGCTAAGACAGTCCATGATCTAGTGAATTTCAGTAGCACTTGATGAGCAAGGCTACATCTGAAGGACATCTTTATCTTGGGTTATCCTCTGAAACATGGCTATGATTCCCGATAAATTTTATTGTGCACTTGCATTCGAATGAATATCTAAAAGAGGCACACCACCAGGACTAATTGTGGTACCATTTGTTTTGAAGCTCAAAGGCGCAATCCACCATATGAATATGGGTGATAAATATATCATTGATGAATACATTTCTTTGCATGATCTTATTAGACGGGCTGAAAAGAACTCATTAAGAAAAACATTGAGCATACAATGATGAGCCTTTTATAGCAAACTATGGGATGCATGCCAAGATGACTTGATAGTTTCCAAGAAGGTTGATGATAACATATACTTGAAAAGTATTGTTTCAACTAGAGGCAAGTTCATGACTGGTTGACAATCTTGATGGGTGTTAGCATGATGCACACAATCAATTAGATGATAATTCTCAGAAGAATCTAGGAGAGACAATCCTTCGTGATGAATCAAGCTACATCACACTTGGGGGCATTGTTATGCTTGATAAACAACGAAAGCAGTAAATGTAGTGGACAGCCTAGGATGGGACTACACTTGCATTTGAGTGGAAGGCTAACACACAAATAAGCCATTATATTGAAAAAACAAAGAAGGCTTTAGAATGCAAACAAAGGCACCCTATGACGATGGAGCATCAAAGAGGGGGGGACCTATATTTCAAATCAGGTAAGGATGCATGCATATTATCTAACCTCAAAAAAAAAAAAATTGCACAAATTTTTGAATTGTTACAGGAAAATCCTCAATGAAGTCCAGCAAGATTGTGGATAGAAAGAATCATTGAGTCAATGATAATAAAGAATAATCAGTTTAGATCCTGGAATGATAAAAGAATGAGATGAACCCTGCCGGTAGGAAAATCTCAAAGAAATGAGGAGATCAACCCTATCATTAAAAGGAGTCCTCAAGTTAACCCTGAAATCAGAAAGCATCAAGTTTGTCAGCCTTATCCTGTCAGGAGTTCTCCAGCCAAGTCTTTTTGCCAGGTAAGTCACATTCTATCATTTGGGTAGGTTGCCCATTATAATGAAACCATCTTTCATCATTTTCTGGGTAGGTCACCCATAACAATGAGACCACTTTACACTTTCCATTTGGGTAGGTCATCTATCATAATGAGACCCTCATTTTCCATCCAGGTAGGTCACCCATCATAATGAGACCATCATTTTTTTCTGGGTAGTTCACCCGTCATAATGAGACCATCATTTTCCATATGGGTAGGTCACCCATAACAATGAGACCACCTTTCATCTTTCATCTGGGCAAGTCACCTATTATAATGAGACCATCATTTTTTTGGGTAGGTCACCCATCACAATGAGACCATCACTTTTCTGGGAAGGTCACCCATTATAATGAGACCACACACATCTTTGTATTGGTTCTGGTTAAAGGAGATCGCCAGATGGGATCTCAGGTTAACTCAACCACACAAAGAGTTTAGCTTTGGTTTAAGGGAATCGCCAGATGAGATTTCTGGTTGACCGAACTATACACCGACTTTTGGTTCTGGTTAAAGGAGATCACCAGATGGGATCTTAGGTTAGCCCAACCACACATAGAATTTAGATTTGGTTAAAGGGAATCGCCAGATGGGATTTCAGGTTGATCGAGCTACACACCGATTTTGGTTCTGGTTAAAGGAGATCGCCGGATGGGATCTTAGGTTAACCTAATCAAAAGGGTAGGTCACCCGTGAAAATAGACCAGGGTAAGTGTGCATGGGCTGGTCGCCCTTGAAAATAGACCACAATGAGTATGTGTAGGCAGGTCACCTATGAAAATAGACCAGCGTGAGTATATATGGGCAGGTCGCCCCTGAAAATGGACCACAATGAGTATGTGTGGGCAGGTTGCCCGTGAAAATAGACTAGTTTGAGAGTGTAGACAGATCACTCATGAAAATAGACCAGTGTGAGTGTATGGACAGGTCGCCTGTGAAAATAGACCACTTTTCTTCAAAAGGGCAGGTCACCCAAGATAATGAACCATTTTCTTTTAAAAAACCAAAGTCATTGGCTGAGTGGATCACTCGGTAAGCCAGGAAGACCTTTTATTTTCTTTACAAGCTTACTATGCAAAACATTGAGGAATTTTTGCTTTGTAATCATTGTAAAGAGGAGGGATCTATTGCTACCCAATTTTTGACTCATGTTTTTGATAACTTTTCAGAAAAAACAAACAATAGCAAAAAAAAATAATGAAAACCCAAAAAAATGTGCAACCAGATTGGTTGTCTTTGGCTGCTGCGGTCGAAGAACCATAGGGTGTCTGCTTAGGTGTGGCGTATTTGGGGTGCTAATACCTTCCCTTTACGCAACCAGTCCCCATACCCAATCTCTAAGACTAGTTAGGGTTCCTAGTGACCAAAATACTATGTAGCAACTCCCATTCCTGCTTTCCATAGATAAAAGACAAGAATTCTTTGTTTCCTCATATTTGCCACATAAGATACTGATTTTGAGAGTGGATGTT
>Ga0325411_1007497_pt1 | contig 11896 bp, 7 predicted proteins | sample PopdelMetagenome_13_FD_206181 | JGI IMG/M metagenome (GOLD analysis project Ga0325411, IMG submission 206181) | Populus deltoides microbial communities from Bellville, Georgia, United States - Xylem-PdIQD-R4 | ecosystem: Host-associated > Plants > Phyllosphere > Stem > Wood/Secondary xylem...
GCCAACTCTTTCTCTAAGATCTTAGCTTCGATCAGTGATGAAAGCATGAATTTCACCAGCCTTGAAGATTACCTACCATAACATAATAAATCCAGCAGTTAGCATAATTATATGGTCTGTGAAGTTTAATCGGATCATTGAATAAAGCATGAATTTCGCCAGGCGTGAAGATTTCATACCATAAGAAAAGATATCCAGTTATTTGCATAATTATATATATGGTCTCCTGCTGGGGCCTTAAATTAATCTGTCTTCAGATCGACCTTCTTTTCAGCATCTCCCTGTGTGTTGCGTATAGTGTGGAAGTAGCTTAAGGTGTAACAGTGATGTAGCCCATATCTTGTTTTAAAAAATATGATGTTCATGTAATAAGTTACAATAAGCTATGTAAAACAATATTGATGTATTGAATAAACTTATATCATATCCTTTTGTATCTTATCTGTACTAAGTTTTCGTGATCTCTGCAGATGAACCTCGTTATTCACCCTTATCAAATGTTTTTGGGAACATTTGGATTTTCGATTGAATTATTACTATAGAATCTTGAAGTCTTTCTCCGAATTGTTTCTTTTACTATAGAATCTTTCCTAATCGAGATGTGCTGATCAACCTCCGTATTTGTTTTATGGGATCTTTGATGTGAAGTTAATAGATGATTCTATATTCCGGTGTTCATATGATTATCTGACATGCTTATTCTTCTGCTTTTTTCAGGAAAATTAATCAGCCTCTTCTAAGATTTGCCTGTGATTTTACTTTTCTTCCATCATTTCAGAAATTACATTTTTACATATCACTGTTTATAATATTTATAACACTTTAATTTGAGTGTGCAAAAACTAAGTCAACAAAACAGTTTAAGAAAATTATAGGATTGCTATTGTATTTGAATTAATAGCTAAACATCACTTAAAAGTTAAATATTACAATATTGTCATCAGTGTACAAGTTATATACTTTCTCAAAAAAACTAACAAATAGTATCCTATTTTTAAACACCATTTCTACTCACCGTATCATCATCTACATCTTCCATTTTTAAACACCTTTCTCTCCCTAACCACCATTAAAACTATGTCCCCAAACACTATATATTTGCAACCAACAATCACACACAAACACACCAATATTTCCATGTAAAAAACTCATTACCATATGATCATCTTCTCCCTCTCCGCATTGCCATAATTTTTGCACATTCCATCATTTCTGCAAATTCTCTTCTTTGTACTAACACCTAACATGTGTGCCTACACACACACACTTGTATCATTTCGATTTATTTTCTTTTTAGAATAACACTCACATGAGACATCTTGGCGAACTATAGGTCAAACAAGGTAAAATTAAAAATAAATCCCAATCTAGTTTTATGGTAACTAGGAAACTCTAACTGGTTTTTTAGGACTTTTAGGTAAAGGATTAATTATGTAACTGGAAAGATAAAAATCATCATATACATTATTTAAGGTAAGTTGCATTGCTATTTGTTTTAAAAAGAAAAATATTTGTTATCCTTGGAGATTATATAAACTGACATTTTTTTTTATTATAAACTTAAACTAAAAGAGTGGTTATGGATTTGAGTCTGAAAACAACTTGATCCCCACTTTGATAAAAGATAGGCATTGGACTCACAAGGATGGTGAGTTATTGATGGACGTGAGCCCGTTCCATATTATATTGATTGAAAAGGACCCAAAGGCCAACACTCACTTTCAATGTACCTATATGAAATCATATTAATCCAACCTAACTTACTCGCAACATTAAGAATGATATTCCAAATACAAAATAAGTAAAACGTATTAACATGATTATAGATGTGTAATCATCAATTCAAATACCCTATAGTAAACACCTAAGGATAGAAACCAAGAATGGATCCTTTAATTCTTGGTTGAATTTAGAAAAGGTGTCTCAGACATAAAGAAGATTCTCCCAATACTAAAAGAACTTTAGAGCAAATGGGAACCCATATGTGAAGGTTCTTATATGCTTAATAAAGCTTTTTCAAGTAAAGCACTCATTTTCTATAAACTTATATTCTGTAAATAAGTATTATACATGAATGTACTGACCCATCCAAAGCAATAAAAAAAGAAATTCATGCCAAATATTTCTTCACATGTGTTTTATTTCTCTTGTCTTAATTTTTCATTTTCTAGCTTATTCTCAAAGTAAACCTTTAAAGCTATAAATAAACACTATCATCTACGCATTGCATGATCTTATTGATAAGTTAATGGTTCTTACCAAGATAAAACTAAATTGCATATCGATTTTAAAAAATAACTCCATGTTCTTTAAAAGTAGAATTTGGCATCTCATTCCACCATCTTGGAGGGGCGGATGACAAATTTATTATAAAATGCTTAAGTTTGTGAAACATGTTGTATGAATGGAAAGAGATAACCCACCCCTCAATGGCCACACAAAAAAAAAAAACAAAAAAAAATGATAAAAAATAAAATGTTTTTCAAAGCTCATCTTTTCCTTGCATATCATATATCTTACATTGACATTATTAGTAATAATGTATGGTAAGTTCAATATTTAAGGACTTGTGATAAAAATTTATGTGCATGTCTGAATAAATTATGCAAAACATGGTCAAGACTTATCAATTCAGGTAGTTTGAGTTTGAAATGATAAAAGACCTTTGATTTCCAATCAAAATATATCCTTTACTATCCTATTTAAGCCTAAGAAAATTCTTTGCCAAAAAAACCTGACTATGATCACCCTTCATACTAGGGGCAAATGAAAATTGCAAAACATCAATAGAGCTCCAAGTGAAATCTCAGGCTATAACAAATCACCCATAACAAAAGCAAACAAAAATTACAAAACATCTAGGCCAAAACACTTCACTCACAACATATCAAGAAAAGACAACATATATGAGGATTTTCTTCGAAAGGGTTATGTTACTTGCCATTATTTGTTGTGCTAATGCAATTTAGAATCCTAGGTGCATATACATTTTTTATGGTAACCCTTATGCATTCCTATTTTGCTCGAGCAAACAATAGACAAAAGCTAATTTAAAAGACCACCTTATCATATAGGTCATCCTTCTTTCTACATAAAAGCCTTAAATTTTCAATCTCTTGAAAACATTTTGGGAAGGTTGCATCAATTTGTTTTAAAAGATGTGTTTTGGTTTGCTACTATGACATATTATGCTTTTTCAAAAGTAGGGTGCTTTAAAGATTACATCGAGATAATCTCTTAATTTTAAATACAAATTAAATAATGTTTAGCATGTGCCAATCAAATCTCAAAATCATACAAAGTAATGATATTTTCAAAAAAATCATAACAATGGTAATTAAAGGAGACTTGATGTAATAAAACAAGGACAAATGTTTTGGGGGGGTAAAAGATCATAGTTTAGGAACAATTATCATCTTTCAAGTAAAAATAGGGATAAAGTAAGAAAGGATGGATAGTGAGAGTAGACAATGCAAGTAAGACTTGAATGTCATGGTTTTAAGAAGCTACCATAACAGCATAAGCATGAGAAGATTATAAGAATAAAAATAAAAAAGTAAGAAATGTGTAATTAGGGATGAAATTAAAAGAAGTAATGAGAAAAGAGGTGTAATGGGCTAAACATGATAGAAAAAAAAATCCAAAGACCAAATTGGAAGAGGTGGAGGAATGAGAGGGCTATAAAAATGTGCAATTCAAGACTAAATTAAAATAAATTCATAGAAAAAAGTGTAATTAGCCATGAAAATAAAAAATAAAAAATAAAAATCAAATGACCAAAATAAAAAATATGTAAAAACTTAGAGGACTAACTTAAAAAAAACTTCCCACAATTTACACAAAATGACATCATTTTTCCAAAGAACATAAAAAAGACATGCACCAAAACGACATCATTTCGGTGCATGCCTGCACTTTCTTCTTCCTATTTCTAACATCATTTTATACGATTAAGAATACACTAAAATATCCATTGCAAGTTCTATTTGGTCTAATTATAAGATCAAGGGCAAAAAAACTCAAAAATACATTCAATGAGCTTATTTAGACTATTTGGGTCAAGTTATTCAAAGAAACTTCAGCTTCAACAAGTGATGATTAAACCTTATTCAATATAATATATATGCTAAACGAGCCTAATCTATCTATAATGTAGGTGTACTTATTTTTTAATGGTGGGCTAATTAATTTCAGTATTAAAAGTATTTTTGGTCTATTGTTTCAATGCATAGCTTTACTCTAACTATAATAATTTTTTATCCGACTATTAGATCGGGCTGATATTTGATCAAAATTTTCCACAGCTCTTATTCTATATGAACATTTCAAGGCAATTGGACATCGAAAAGGCTTTGCAATAAGGTCTAGAAGCCATTATATGATAATTGTATTAGTTTCTTAATTGATTTAGGATTTGTTTTTCTATTTTATTTAGAAATATTATATTATTTTTCTTTAACATTATTTTGAACATTTTTACCTATTATAAAAGGGTTATTTAGCTTGTATTTAGGTTTTTTGGGATAGACTTTGATTTCGGCAATTATTATTGTATGTGTGAGATTTTGCTCATATTTTTTGGTTCTTCATTGAACTACTCTAACTTATCAAAGAATTAATCAAGTTTTATGGTGTCTTCCATACTTCTTGTTCATGTCTCTGATAGATGTTGGGTAGGGGTGGTTACTTAAAGTTTTGGTACCTTTTTACAAGTTATTGTTATGTCAAACTCAATCGTAATCCTAAATTTAACTTTCTTGGAAAGGCTCAAATTGGCTGTAGATTTCTAGATCTTTATATCTATGAGATTTGCATTAATTGGTATCAGAGTAAGGCTTTAAATCAGGTTATATCCCTTTTATCTTTAAATTTCCATTTACTCCATGTTACTAAGTTCTTTATCTTTCGTAAAAACTAGTTGTGGCATCAAGTTAAAAGAGAAATTATTTGCAATCTTGATTAAATAAATTTTTATTAAAAAAAAAACAAAGAAAAATCATAAGAAAATAATTTTTTAGGGTTTGCCGCAAATCTTGATTTAAGAAATATAGAATTCAGCCGCTTATTTTAAATTTGAAAAAAAATCTTGATTCTTGGGGTTTCTTGGAGATAAATCTTGATTTTGAGTATTTTGGATTTACTTAGTTTTTCTTTTCTTGAAAACTATAAAAAAAAAAAAAAACTAGTTATTGTGTCATTTGTTTTTTAGGTTTCAGCCACCATATGTAAAATAACAAATTGAAAGTGCTTTGTTATTTTGAGTTGTTTAAATCTTATTCCATTAGTTTCTTATTCTTGGTATTCTTTTTTTTTTCTTGTCTTCATACTGTTCATATTTTACATGAGTTTGTATTGGTATTCATGATTTTATATTTGTAGTTTTATATTGATTGTTTTCAGTCTTTGTTCCTTCTCAAGTCTTTATATTATTTTATTACACCATTAAGATATTAATCTTTGATTTTTTATGAACTTGTTCCTTAAAAAAACCAAAATCTTAAGAATTAAGTGATACAAGGTAAATGTGAGCAAATTAAAGTGAGAAGCAAAAGCAAATTTGTGAAACATGAGAGAAGTGACATCTATTAAATGTAAACATGTGAGGGAATGTGTGATGATATATAACTACGAGTAGATCATCACCACTAAAATATAATAACAATCTTGAATGGGGTTATTTGGTCATGCAATAATAATTGGAGTTAATAAATACAAAGTTTGTCAAAGTAATGAGTGAGATAGCTAGTTTGAGAACCACAGTGGCTAGTCTTCATGATGGGACAAACCATAAGGGTTTGGAATGAAGAAGATTTGGGAGATGAGCTAATTCACCTCTAGAAGAATCTATAGCTTAAAATAAATATGAGAAGGCCAAGAATTTTGATGATAACCACAATGATAGGTTTCAACCATATAGAAACCAAAGGCCTATGGGAGTTCGACTGCTTGAGCAATTCAGCCATAAAAGAGTAGATAGGAAAGATAGATTTTGGGATGATTTGGATAGAGATTTGGGTAGGATTAAGTTGATGAGTATGGCTTTTCAAGGCAAAAACAATTCTGAAGCTTATTTGGAGTGGAAAAGAAAGTGGAGTTGACTTTTTTACTATCACTATTACTGTAAAGTAAAGAAAGTAAAACTTGTTGTTATTGAGTTTACTGACTATGTTATTGTTTGGTGGGATCAACTTGTCTTGGAAAAGAGGAGGAACAAAAAGATACTTATAGATAATTAGGATGAGATGAAAGCCATCATGAGATATATATTTGTTCCTGGTCATTATTATAGGGAACTATATCAAAGATTTTAAAGTTTATCTTAGAGTTCTAAGAGAATAAAAGATTATCACAAGGAAGTGAAGATTGTCATTATTAAAGCTAATGTTATAGAGGATAGAAAAGCTATAACGACAAGGTTATTGAATGGATTAAATAGAGAAATAGCTAATATGGTTGAGTTGTAGCACTATGTTAAACTAGAAGATATGGTTCATATAGCTACCAATATGGAGAGACAGTTGAAAAGAAAGGGCAATACATGTCAAAGAGGTAATTTGGACTCCTTTTCAGCATGTAGCTTGAATTATAGGAGAGAAGGGGTGCCTCATCAAAGTTGAATATCGTGGGCAACAAAGATGAACCATTTAAGGCTTGGAGGAAAGATTTGACCACTAAAATAAAAGGTAAAGCTAAGATCCATCTAATCATAATTGTGATATAAGTGTTTCAAGTGTTTTAAGAGTGTTGATATAGCTTCACAATGTTCAAATAAAAGGATTATGATTATGAAGAAGCATGGGGACATTGAATCTGAAAGTGTTAAATCCAAGAGGAAGAGATTTCATCACTTTAGAACTATAGTGATATTGAGTATCCAATTAATAGAGAGACTTTGATGAATATAAGATCACTTAATACACGTATTAAAGGGGATGATATAAAGCAACAAAAGAAGAACATATTCCATACTAGATGCCACATAAATAATAATGTATGTAGTATGATTATTAACAATGAAAGTTGTGCTAATATTGCTAGTACTATTCTTGTTAGAAAATTGAGTTTGAAAACTACTAAACATGAAAGACCTTATAGATTTCAATGGTTAAATGATTGTGGAGAAATTAGAGTTACTAAGTAAGTTATGTTTTTTTAAAAAAAATATAAGGATCATGTAAAACAACAAAAGGACAACATATTCCCCAACAATAAATGAGTAGCGTGTATCGCTACTCATTTATTATTGGGGAGACCTTGGAAATTTGGTAAGAAAACCAAGCATGATAGGTTTAAGAACAATTATTCCTTTAAAAATGATAAGAAAACATACACACTTGTACCATTGTCTCTTAGACAAGTTTATAAAGACCAATTAAAATTAAAAAGAGAAAGCAAAACCAAAATAAATGATCAACTATGTGAGGATATCAGAAAGAGTGAAAATAAAATGAGCTGGGAGAGAACAAGGTTAGATAGGCCAAAATAGGAATTAATAGGGATTCACCCAAGAGAGGAGAGAAGAAAAAAAGTGTGAGAAATGAAAAGAGTGTGCAAAAAAAAATGAAACATGTTAGGTTTTATGCAAAGAGGAGTGAGATTAAGAATGCTTATTTTATAACATGCCTATAATTTTACTTGTGTATGATTTTAATATTAATGACCTCGATCATTGTATTCCTACTGTTTGTGTTTTTTTATTACATGATTTTAAGGACATCGTTCCTGATGAGATTCCTAGTAGGTTGTCACTTATTAGAGGAATTGAGCACCAAATTGATTTTGTATATAGAGCATCTATACTGAATTGGTTAGCCTATAAAAGTAATCCCGATGAGACAAATGAACTTCAAAGGAAAGAGGAAGAATTGATGACAAAAGAGTACATAAGAGAAAGCATAAGTCCATATGTAGTTCCAATATTGTTAATACCATAAAAAGGGTGGGACTTAGAGAATATGTATTGATTTTCATGTCATCAATAATATTATGATAAAGTATAGACATCCAATTCCTAAACATGATGATATGTTAAATGAATTGCATATGTCTTGTATGTTTTTTAAGATTGATTTGAAAAGTGAATATTATCAAATAAGAATGAAAGAGGGAGATGAATGGAATACTACCTTTAAAACTAAATATGATTTATATTAGAGCTTAGTTATGACTTTTAGACTTACTAATATACATACTACTTTCAAGAGATTGATGAATCACGTTTTGCGTAATTTTATAACAAAGTTTTTTATGGTTTATTTGGATGATATTTTGATTTATAGAAAGCATTTAGATGAGCATGTTGAACATTTAAGGAATGTATTGTTATTTTGTGAAAATAATACTTAGATGTTAATCTAAAAAAGTATAACTTTTGCATGAAAAAGATTGTATTTCTTGAATATGTTAGTGCAAATGATATTGATATGGCTGAGGAAAGATTTAAAACTATCAAGGCCTACATCTAAGTCAATCATTAAAGTAAGTGGTTTTCATGGTTTAAGTAGTTTTTATAGGAGATTTATTAAGGATTTCAATACTTTAACCACAGCCTTAACTAAGATAGTTAAGAAATTTATGTGTTTTAAATGGTGTATAGAAGAAAGCATGCTTTTAATTTATTAAAGGAAAAAATAATTTTGGCTTCATTTTTATCGTTGCCTAATTTAATGAAAACTTCTAAGATTGAATGTGATGCCTCAGATGTATTGGAGTTGTTTTAATGTAGAAAAAAAAAAGACTCATAGCTTATTTTAGTTGAAAGCTCAATGGTACAACATTGAATTATCTTACTTATAATAAAGAGTTTTATGCTTTGGTAAGAACTTTGAAAACTTGACAACATCAGTTGTGGTCTAAGAAGTCCATTATCCATACTGATCATCAGTTATTGAAATATCTTATAGGCCAAGGAAAGCTAATTGTTCTACACATGAATTGACAATTTATGGAGATTATGAGGGTAGATTAATGGGACATTTTGTGGTTGCTAAGATTTTAAATATTTTTGCACGAACAATTTTATTGGCCTAAGATGAAAAGAGATTTGTACAGAATTTATGATAGATACATAACATGTAGAAAAGTTAAGTCTAAAGTTTTGTCTCATGGTTTATATACTCCTTTACCAGTACCTAATGAACCTTGGATTGATATATTTATGGATTTTATTTTAGGTTTGCTCAAATAAAAAAAAAAGTAAGGATTATATTTTTGCTGTTGTGAATAAGTTTTCTAAGATGACACATTTGATATTTTATCATAAACCGATGATGCAACTAACATAACAGATTTATTATTTAGAAAAATAGTTTGGTTTCATGTGATACATATAAGCATTTCGTCTAACCATAATGTTAAATTTCTTAACTACTTTTGGAAGGTTTTGTAGGGAAAATTAAAAACAAGATTATTATTTTCTAATACTTTTCATCCACAAACAAATGATCAAACTAAAATAGTTAATAGGACTTTAACTACATTGTTAAGAACTATTATTCAAAAGAATTTGAAAAATTAGAAAGATTGTGTGTCATTTACTAAATTTTCTTATAATAACAATGTGTATTTTACTACTTATTATTCTTTTTTTAAAATTATCTATGGCTTTAATCCTTTGGATTTGTTTCCTTTACCTATTAATAAAAAGGTCAGTCTTGATGGCAATAAAAAAACACATGTAATAAAGGCTCTCTATGAGAATGTGAGGTAAGAAATACAAAAAAGAATGAGCAATATGTATTCAAAGCTATAAAGGATGAAATAGGGTTATTTTTTAACAAAGTGATTGGGTTTGAGTGAATATAAAAACAAGAAAGATTTCCTGAATAAAGAAGATCTAAATTGATACCAAGAGGAGATTGACCATTTCAAATCCTTGAAAGAATTAATTACAATTCTTGCAAAGAGGATCTACTAGGAGAGGATGATGTTGTGCTACTTTTAATATTTCTAATCTTTTTTTGTTTGACGTAGGTGATAATTCATGGATGAATTATTTTAAGGAGAAAGGGGATGATATGATCAAGATTACACCAAAAGATCCATTGCAAGTTCCAATTGGTCTAATTGCAAGATCAAAGGCAAAAAAGCTCAAATATGCATTCAATGGGTTTATTCGGAGTATTTGAGCCAAGATGAATTTTAAGAAGTCTTTAGCTTCAATAAGTGATGATCAAGCCTTAGTCAATCTAATCTATGTACAAGAGAGGCTTGATCCATCTATAACATATGCCTAATTATTTTGCAATGGTGAGCTAATTAATTTCAATATTAGAGGTAGTTTTGAGCTTATTTTACATAATGCATATTTTTTACCCTAACAAGAATAATTTTCAATTTGACCCTTGGATTGGGGTAAAATTTTACCAGAAGTTTCTAGAGATCTTGTTCTATATTGGGTTAATATTTTTGGGAAATCGAGCTTCAAGAAGGCCTTACGATAAGGTCTAGAAGCTAATGTGTGAGAAATGTATTACTTTCCTAATTGATTTATGATTATTTTTCACATTTTATTTAGAACTCTTTTAATATATTTTTTCAAAAAATTTTAGGATATTTTTACATATTATAAATAGGGTTATTTAGCTTGTATTTAAGTTTTTTTTACAAATTTTAATTTCAAGAATTATTATAGTGTGTGAGAGGTTTTGCTCATATTTGTTTTTGGTTTTTCATTGAACAATAATTTATCAAAGAATTAACCAAGTTTCCTGACATCTTCTATACTTCTCTTTCACGTCTCTTCATATGCGTTGGTTAAAGGTTGGTTACTTATAATCTTGGTGCCTTGGCACCTGTTATCATTGTGTTAAGCTCAATCATAAGTCTAAATTTATCTTTTTTAGGCAAAGTCAATTTGATTGTGGGTTTCTAAATATGTATATCCTTGGGGTTCCTATCAGCATCGCCCATCCATGTTCTTCCATTACATACCTTCTCTCACCACAGTCTATCCCCATATTAAAAAGACTCATGAAACCACCACGAAAGAATGATAAAGTAAGCCAGTCATTCAAGCTTTTTGATTTAACGAGTCATAATGGTAATCATATGACTCGTATCTATTTAGGAACCTCCTTCTATCCAAAAATTCTTTCAACCTCGTTAAACCAATCTATGAACTCCTCTGCATGAAAAGTTTTTACAAAATCAGGAATTTTAATTAAAAAAAATCCAAAATCTCTATGATGTTCTACATAATCGAGAGGCTACCTCCTCAACTCTTGCCTCTGGAATGGGTTTTGGTCCTTTCTACTAACTATTGGGTAAGCTTTATGATTTTCCTGTGTATATTCTCTATCACCACATCCTTAACTTTTCTCTTCTAAAAAGGAACCTCCTTTATCTCTTTCTACTAAAGACCCCTTCCAGTTGTGGTTGTTTAGTAGCACAAAACAAGAAAATAACTAGGGATCGTTGGGTTTTAATGCCAACTCATGTAGACATAAACAAAAAAAATCAATGAAGACAACAACAAGAAAAATCTAGTTTGACAAAATAGGACTAGCATAATGATGCAACTATATTATTCGATAGTTTCATCCATATTTAACTACTGTTTACCTATGTTTTATATATAAAATGCCTTGATATTCTTTTTTTTATGTTTTGAAGGCACTTTTGGATGAAAGATGCAAAAATGAGTAAATTGGAGGTAATTGGCAGATTTGACCTTCAGTCGATATTTTGTGCAGAGCGTGAGCTCTGGAGGTCGAAATGAAGTGATTCCAATGGCATTAAAAAGCTAACATCTATACCTTTCTGGAAATTTAAGGGAAGAAAATAAAATAAGAAAGAGCATGGAAATCACAGCCTTCAAAGTCAAATCTTGCAATATGATAGTGTTGACCTTCGGCCATTACGACTTGAATATCTGGAGCTACAAAAGTTCAATTGA
>Ga0325411_1007501_pt1 | contig 11891 bp, 9 predicted proteins | sample PopdelMetagenome_13_FD_206181 | JGI IMG/M metagenome (GOLD analysis project Ga0325411, IMG submission 206181) | Populus deltoides microbial communities from Bellville, Georgia, United States - Xylem-PdIQD-R4 | ecosystem: Host-associated > Plants > Phyllosphere > Stem > Wood/Secondary xylem...
GAACTTGGGAAAATGGGAGAATGAGCTGTCATCAGAACTGCTGATTCAAGTTCAATTTTATGGTTCCTGTATATATTGACTCATTCATTTAGTCATTATTTAATCATCGAAATTCAAATTCAGATATACATCGGTAGTCTTCTGTGCTTGATCTTAATCCAAAACTTTAATTTAAACAAGACATGTCTAAGGAAATAAACAAGGAACAGAGACTTACCATCAAGATAAACACAAATTCTTTTGGAAACTGATCTTCAAGCTGATAAACATCAAGAAATTCACTTTTATTCTTTATCACAGATTGGTAGAAAATTGCAACTAAGAAGAAAACACTTAAATCTGCACCAAATATGTAGGCATAAAGATCAACTTCTCGTTTGCTTCCTCCAATCACAGAGACAATAGTGTATGGAAATCCAATTTCATTAACAAACCCAGCATGTTGAGCTTCCAGAATCTCCTTTGCTACATCAGCTGCTGGAGTTAGTGACTTGTACCATTCAGCTGAAGCACAGCTTGTCAAAGGGGAGGCGTATTCCACCTCAAAAACAACCAAGGCCACATTTGGATTCTCTTGACTTCTTTCAATGCTTTGGACATGAACCCTACTAGCAAAAGGGCAAAGATTGGGGTTCTTTTCCTTGCATCTTTCGTCATGAACCATTTTAAGCAATTGGTTTATTCCAGACTCTATTCTCTCTGGCTGAATTCCATCCTCTGGCCACAAGGGAACATCCATAGAAACCTGGACAAAATATGGAGGAGACTCTGCTCCTAGAATCAGTGATTTCCAGTACCTAAAGAAGCTTCTTATTTTTGATTTTACCATATTGGCCATTAGATGCAGCAAATCCTGTGCCCTATCACTCCAGCTATAGCTCACCAGAACCTCTTTTCTATGGAGAGAACTTCTACGGAACTTAATGTCGGTAGATGGAATCCATTCACCATCTTTTACAGTTATCGAGCTCTGCAGGAGGGTGAATAAGTAGACAAGAAAAAGAGGCCAGGAACTGATGACAAAGGATGATGTAATTTTATGTGCAGGAACTCCCAACTCACGAAGTAGGACTGGATCAATACTCATTTTGCAGTGCTGGATGATAATTTGGTAGATGTACTGAACCATAATGTAAACCTCAGTGTAGATTAGCATGATAACCCAGAAGATATAGCTCGGGCCAGTGTTTACACATAGAGCATACAAGAAGAGAGCAGCAAGGAACACCATAGAAAGCAAACTGAAGTTCCATAGAAAAACGAGAATAAAACAAGCATAGCACACAACATCATTATTCGATTGCATTTGGGACCATATATGACGGAAGATCCTTCCTATCTGCAAACTAGTAGCATCAGAACTCATATCAGACTGCAGAGAAGATGAACGGTCAAAACTCATGCGCTTAGTCTTCTGGCTCTCCATTTCATCATACACCATATTTTCTGCAGAGGGCTGATTGATATCTAAATCTTCTGGTGAGATGTTTAAGAAGCTGACAAGGTTGTTAACTGCCTGATTTCCAATCGAATGTACCTGGGAAACACCATCACCTATCAGCTGTACAGCAGATATCAAGGGATTTTCCTTTGACTGGACCTTTGCTTTCTTGCCAGAATCAGAAAGTAAGCTATCAGTTGATTCCTGCATGATCTCCGTGATCTCACAAAGAGGAGGTTCTGCAGAATACTTTGGAGACACTTTTATTTCTAGACTTTCTGCATTCCAACTAGGAAATTCATGCACTTCAAAACGAAATATTGAATCATCTGTAATGATCTGCTCTTCTTTCCTGAGCGTTCCTTCACCTTTTCCTGGGCTCCCAGAATCTCTATCTGTAATACGAGAAGTACTCCTCCTCCTTCTCAGGCCATCACTATCAGGGGAACTGCTGCCACAATTAGTGGTTGAGTTCATGCCGTGAAGCTGGATTTGAAGGTTAAGCATCTCAGATTTCATCTTCTCCACTTGCAGGTTGCGCTGGCGTTTCTTCTCCTCAGATTCACGTATGTATAGTAACTGTGCTGTTTTCCATGCAGCTTTCTTCTCTTGCTCACGCACAATTGCGCCAATTTGCTCTGCTTCAAGATATCGTGCAACATAATCAAACTCGTTGGAGGAGAACATATATGACTGAAGGGAAACCAGCATAAATATGATGATCTCCACAAGCGCAGATCTTGCAGTAATCCGAAACCCATAGTCATACTTGTAAAATCCGATCATTTCATATATGTATTCTATAGTCTCAAAGTTCCCAGAACTAAATACTCCTACAAAAGGAGATTGATAGGCCAGAGAAAGAACAATTAGAGCAAAGTTATACATGCGCAAGAATCTGAAAACCTTGTTCTTCTTCTTCAGTATTACAAGTCTCATCCGAAAGAAAACTAGAGCAAACGCAAGATAACCAAGGTGCAGAATGTCATACTCAAGAGTTCCAGTAATCAAAATCAAGCAGAGCACAAGATCCAGGAGATGGCAATAGCAGTAAAGCCTCAGGTAGTCTAGAAAAGTCCACATGCTTTTAGTCTCAAATGAGAGATCCTTCCAAACAAAGGTATTTTTACTTTGAGACATCTTTTGACGATACATTGATGAACCTGTTAAACTGGACAGGTTATCAGCACGGAGTTTAAAGCAAGCAATCATGAAGACTGAAAAATAGCTGATAAGCATGCGTGGATCATCCACAACAAGTCCTACATAAAAAATAGAACATAAAATTAATAAAGATGAGAAGAGAAAGAGAGAGATGAGAGACAGGTAAAGTAGAACATTCCCTGAACATTAGACAAACTTGAAAAACACAAACAGAAAGTTAAATTCAATGATACAGAAAAAAAGAAAAAAAAAAGGATATTGAATTTATGTATGAAACATCATTACTAACACTCCAATAAACAGAAGAAGATCAGTACAGAGTCACTAAAAAGAGTGAATAATTAATTTCTGAACAAATAATGACCTTTCTGACATTAATACGCAGATAGGAATTATATATATATATATATATATTATTTTTCTACCAATCTATATAAAAAAAACAAATATATTAGGTGAGTGAAGTGAAGTTTGTTAAGGAACAATCTTAACATGTGTAAAAGAGTAATACCAATCCAACAATTCTTGCAATATTGGAAATACAGAGCAGAACTTTCCCAGCAATCATGGCAATGCACATCTGTCTCACTTGGGATATGTTGATTTGAAGGAACCATGCTCTTCCAGATAGCAAAATACTCAAGGATGAGAATCGAAGCAAACACAAAGACAAATACAGGCCATAGTTTCCGTATAATGCGCCGTTTTAAGAGAATACAAGCAACAAGTAATGCAACATATAGCATAGAGATGGCATTCAACAATGCAAAACTGGCAAGAAGCAACGCAATCATGTTTATCTCAAGGCCAAAGAGGTTAAAGATATTTTCAATCCAGAACTTCAAATATACTTTTAAGACAGTCTTCTGTGTTTCGAGTCTTTCCTTTTTCAATGAAAGAATCCCCTTCTTATTCCACTTATGACTTTCTTTGGTGCTTCCCCAGATATATCCAAATGAAAATTTACTGGTGCCACTACCCTCAGAGCCCCCTGTTTTGTCGGACACCAGATCAGGTGCTTGAGTGAGACCAGCAGTGATTGATGGCAACGAGTTGCTAATGAATCCCTCCCCTTCTACAGATGGTATGCTATGATTTGGAGGTGGTTTATTTTCATCATTGACCATGGAACCATTCATGAAGGCATCTTCATCTGAGACAAACAATGGACAAGGCTCTTCCCACTTTCCTTTATTTTGACAAATATTTGGCATCTTATCTAACCAATGGAAGACATTGTACTGAAGCGTGCAAGCAGCAATCACCAGCACTTTTGCCCTCAAGCCAGACTCAAGGCCCCAAAAACCTGGCTTGTATGCACGGAAACCCAAGAAAAGGGACAGCTCAGAGTGCTTTTGTCCAGGAAACATTCCGACTTGTTTACCCCACATCTGAAACAGATACTCAGTTGTCACTAGAATTCCCGTGTACAATAGAAATGATTTGGATGGGATCCGAGAAGCTTTAGGTAAAGTCGAACAGGCAACAAGGCCAAGTAAATATACCAAACCAAAAGCACTGATTGGAGATAAAGAAGCATAAAATAATGCAATAAACAAGATCTTCTGGCTATGCCAGATCAGATATCGTTTGATAAACCCAAATACTCCAGAATCCAATGGATCAGGATCATGCAGCCTATTATACTTGCTCTGTCTCCTCTCATAGCTATACAGTTGCATCACTATTAAGACTGCTAAAGATTCCCAAATATTTTTCAATGATGAAGCTTTTGGTTTGTAGCCCAAATAAAAAAGTAGATCTATTAAGCTGGACAGCCATGTCTCAAAGCTGGGGAAACAGCTCAAACTATAGATGAAGACAAACACCATGACCGCATATGCTTTTAAGGGAAACCACAAACGCCTTTTCGTTTTCTCAACAAGTTGCCTTCCGATTATCCACACAAGAAGAAGGAAAATATACCCAAATGATATATAATTGGGTTTTACAAGGTACACTGTGAGGAGAATAGTCAGAAAAGCAATGTAGGTTCCGCATGATCGATAAGTAGTGAGAAACTTCTGCCCAATTGCACCAAGGAACAATGCTATCCTACTCTCTGAAAGCAGAAAAGAGAAATTAGTTTCAAATACATGGTAGTATCCACAACAGGTACCTACAAATTTGTAGTGAATTTCATACATCACTCTTGTTTAGAAATTCTGTGACGAAAGTTAAACAAATAATTTGATTATTGTCTAGGATATGATAAGAGAATTAATGCAAGGGCTGTAACCAGTCCTAAAATAATCTAATACTTTGAATGATCTAAAAAATTTGATAAAAAAAATACCATGGAGTTACACAAGACTTTTCTATTTTTAATCATAGAGGAAATGAACTTTTTATTCAAAATACTATATTCATTAACAGATTCCAATAAGATGGAACAGTATGAAAAAACATATGTAGTATAGAAGAATAGCTATTTTGAAAGAAATATCACAATAACCTATTATTTTAAATTTGGTCAGATAAACAGTTCTGTATTTGGGAGTGTTTGTATGAAGACCAAACACATGGACCTTCCAATTAGAGTAACCAAATAGCAAAGTCATTCAAATTAATGGAGACATGGATGAATATACCATATGAAGAATTATCATGTCCATATCTGGTGGTTGAGGAGGCATACACAGACAAGAGGACTGATTTGTTCAGGCCAGCTTTCAAGATGCTAAATCCGATAGGGGGGCTAGGGGTATCCTGTACAATTGCTGAGAAAGAAAATAACATCTCAAAACCATGGTTATGAATGGCACAGAAGCAAGCAAGGAGAGCTATTTTCAAGAAATCCCAGGAACTGTGATGTTTAAGAAGCCCTGCACAAATAACACAAGGATTGGTTCCATATAAATTTTTCCCCTTTTCTGATAAAATTCGAAAAATTGACATGTCAACTATATGTCACAACTCTGGGAACCTCTGTATCAACATACATGGTATTAAGAACATAAACGCTCCAAATTGAACCTGTTAAAGACAATGCCCACCTAACTGCAGCAAAACTTCCATTGTTAAGGAGCCCTTTCGCTCCAAAGCATGAGAGATTAGATTAATCTCAAGAATGTACAGCATGGCAAAGTGAACTTCGCACAGAAGAATCAATGGCTGGCGGATTTTTCTGCTGATATTGTGGCTCAGAAGATATATCAAGAAAAAAATCACTGAACCACAAGTCAAAACAAAACACCAATTAGTCAGCTCTATCAAGCTCATGTTTATGTCACTCACTTGTATGCAACATATGTCGAAAAAATTCTTATGCCAGAAGTCAATTACACAAATTAACAACAAATCAGACTGACTTTTTTATTTTTTAAGGAAAAAGAAAAAGGAAAAACATACAATATACAGCATGGATGATTCCAGGTTTCATGGCAATGAGGAAGATCAGCACCAGCATGATAGCCCGAGAACATTTTCGTAGTCCCCATGCAATTGTGGCTACAATCAATACCTTGGTGTCTTCTTGTGCTGCAATTAAGGAATAAGAAAGTACAATTATATAGATGGTGTAATCCTGATCAGTTATATTTACTAAATTAAGACCTGGGGAGAATAGAAATGGGAAAGAGAGATTTGTTAAAGAGGCCATTTCAGAGTAATGGATGTCAAAATAAAATTCTGAGGGAACTATCTGATTTACTAGCAGTATCAGGAGACGAAATCAAAAGACAAGTAATCACAAAAACCTCAGAACCAATGGATACACCTTATATCACTATCACAGTAATTGAAACTCAATATAGAACTTGCTCCGCAGTTTCCTATAAGCTCGAAACAGATTTATACAAGAAATTGAACTTAGAATCTCTTTGAAGCTAGTAATTATTAAAAAAAGGTGAGATTTCATTAATAAGATTTTTCAAGGAGAAAAGGTTGCTGACCTGATAAGTGAACTTGTAGAAATAAGAAAACAACAATGATATTAGAGTTGCATCAAATATAACAGTATGAAATTGCAATCTTATTGAGACTTGAACTGTGTCCAGAAATCAACATTTCATTCTCATATTTTACAATATTGAATCATTCATTGTTTTGGAAGGATCCAACTAGACTGTTAGATGAAATTAGAGCAAGGCTGCTAGAATTCAGATAAGCAGGACTTCTGAACCTAGAATTTCTGGGTAAAGCTAAGACTACAAGAAGTGGAGATACAATTAAAAAAAACTAGGTGAAAATTGATAGCTGACAAGTTCCAAGAAATTGGGCAAGTTTCCCCTCTAGATCAATAAACTTGTGGAAGAACAGATTATGAGAACATTTAACAGGAAAATTCAGGTGATGATTGAAATAATATGCCAACAGAGATTGAAACTGTCTGACAAGACTCAATCATTTCCAATCAATTATTGTAAGTTGAAAAATAAATTCAGCTCATCCAGACATTTCTTATTGCTTTGCTTCTGAAGTTATTGGAGTTGCAAGAATAGGATTTGATTATCTAGTTTTATTTGATCATTCAAGGTTTCTCATCATTTTAAAAATTCATATTATGTTCTACATCATATTGGATGTTTTACTAGGAATCTAGTTATATTTTCTACTTAAATGGTTCTTCTATGGTTTTGTGCTACTATTCCTGTACAGTTTAGCTTTTTCCTTCTTAGAATAGCTTTGATACCTATATGAAGCATTCTAATAAGACATTAAGGACAAAGGTTAAGATATTGCTTGATCAAATAAATTGAGTTATCAGTGGTCAGAGAGGGAGAGGGAGGGGAGGGGTCAATAATTTAAGCAGGAGGAAAAACTAACATACCTATATCATGACAAATAAATGTATGACAAATAAAACAGAATAATCAGTCAATTAATGTTAAAACAATGGGTTTCATTACCTTCTACAGTTGAGTTGTCATTAGAAGATCCATTACGCTCATCAGACAGGTAGAGGAAAACAGAGTTGTTCACAAGATTACCCAGAGCAACCAAAATGCCTAGACAAAATTGTGCTAGCAAAAACAATCCAGGAAGGGGATAATGCCATAACCCAACCATGTCCCATATTTCCATATCCTGCATGCATGCCAAGTAATGACTTCACACCACTTAAATTCTCATTACAGTAAGCGACAACATGTTTACACTGAAAGTAAGGATTACCTTTCCAAGTTTCCAACTCAAGAGTGGAAAAGCTACATTGAAAATATATGTGCTAACTGCCCACAAGAGTATGAAGACAAGAAGCAGCCCATTTAATCGATGCAAACGAAATACAGAAGGGAAGGCATAGACAATGTAGCCAACATATGCAAGTAATCCAAATGCACATATACTGGCAAAATGAAAACTCCAGTAGGAAAGGGCAAACAACGAGACCTGTCAATTCCAGCAACAAGAGTCAATTAACATGGATTCAGAAGATAATACAACATTGTTCTTAGTAATCTGAAATAATTAAGCAACATTATCTACACCAGGGAATAAAGAAGAAAAACATGTGCAGTTGTAGATTGAGCAGCAACTGGTGGGTTCAAGTGAACTTTTTCCAATGTTGCCGATGGAAATCAGCCAAAATTAACCGGAAACAATTCAGAATAAAATAATTTAACCTATTGGTATTAATTTGAAGTGAATCTGAAAAATAATTGTCATATCCAATTCAATTTCAAGCAAAAATTATTAAGGGCCTTCATGCTTAAATTTTCCTTCCCCCTAATAGTAGTATCATGGCAATGAAATGGACCAGTGTGGCAAGCAGGTGACATGTAGTTTACGAATATGTACCGGGAAACCATATGTGAAAAAGTTGATGCTGAAAGTCCGAAAAACTGCTCCCCTTAATAAAACATTAGTATGCCTGACACCAGATCTGCAAATTACCATGAGTTCAGTACATTTGACATGAGCAAAGAAAATTTCTGCATGTAACTCAATACCCTATGCTCTGAGTTGGTTGTTTACACCATAAAGGCTGGTTTTATTCAGTCCAGACACATGCTTAAATTTTCAGGAACTCCAACAGCATACACATGCATGAGAGAGAGGGAGAGGATGAAAAACTTCAGGATGTGCAAAAATTGTATTGCATTTCATAATAAGCTAAATTAAAAAAATTGCAGGGTTATAATGGAAGTGGACAGAAATCATTTTCCACTAGACATATCACATACTAGTATTTTATCATCAAACAAGACTTCTTCAAGTGTAAACTAATGGGTAAAACAACCTTAACAATTAACTGGAAGAATATGACAGTCTGTAAATTATGTTTAGTATCCAGTTTTGAATCAGATCACCTTTCCTACCAATACATTTTCTCCTGATTCGGGTTACAGGTGAAAACTATAACATATGGGCATATAGGCCCTATAATTTATTGATCTGATAAAGAAGGAAAACCAACTAATTTGTCCTAATACTTCCAAGCTAGTCTTCGAATTGCATCTATTGTATTCCTAAAATATAGTAAAACCACTAATTGTCAAAATTTAATAGATCAGAAGTGCCAGCATGTGCCATTCAAATGACATAAGATAGTAAAATGTGAAACTAGGGGGGCATCTATTTGGCACACACTGCTCCCCATCTGTTAAAGCTGTCACATTCAGTGGTAGAAAAGGGATTTATTAGAGATGTACAACAGTGAGGAGATATAATAGAAGCAATTATAAGTTTAAGGATAGATTGAAGACTCTGGAAAGTATGATAATATATTATCTGATTTTCCCCTGAGAAACATCATGCCAATTTAATGGACTTTTTAAGTCCAGGACCAGATCCTTTTTATGTAATGGGGTTATAGCATTGTGAAGGTTAATTGTGTTCACATCATTCAAGTGGGAAGACCATGGAATTAAACTTCATCCTTTGGATATACTTCAGTCTTATGAATCTAATACTTCAAGGCAGGCTTTTTTATTTACAGGGAGAAAAGATTATACAGTTTGGTCTGTGGATGGGACTGGACCTTTCTCTTGCAAGACTTTTGTCTGTCATCTGTCACAAGACAATGGTACCCAATTTTCTTTGGCCAATACAATTTGGAAAGCTAAAGTGCCTTCTAAAATTAAAGCATTCATTTGGATAATGGTACTCAACAAGACTAAGACCACTGATTTGTTGCAAATTAGAAGGTCCCACAAGGTCTTATCTCCTGATATTTGTGTTAAGCATCACCAAATGGAGAATCTCTGTCATTATTTTTACTTACATTTCCCTAAAACTTAGGATATGTGGCAAAAATTGTTTGATTTGGTAGTAAATCTTGTGTTACCTCAAGAAGTAGATTTTTATTGGTCTCTTCTCTGGGTTTTGGAAGGGAGAGAGATTGTAAGATTTCTTGGAGAAGTGCTGTTGGTGCAATTATTTGGTGCATTTGGATGTAGAGGAATGCAAGGATTTTAATAACCACTGCACATCGGAGCAGTTATTGTGGGTTACGATAATCTTCTAGGCTTCTTTGTCATGTCAAACTTAAGGAACTTTTGGAGGCACCTGAGCTAGCAGATATACAAAGGGATTGCTGTGCTTTGTTATTCTGAACTAGACTGTTATTTCTTTTCGCTGTTTTGGAGGATGTCTTATTCTCCAATTTTGTATTATCCATGTTGCTCTAATAAAACATTCTTCTATCTAATAAAAAAAAAAGTCTAAAACTTCAAGAATTAACACAGTTTTCATCAGAATTTTAACCTGCACCCTAATGTTGATTGCCCCAAAATCCAGAACTGAGATTCCGAGGAAATTGTTGGAATGCAGAGAAGGAAAAGACAGACACGGCAAAGTCTGAATAGCTGCACTCAGACTATTGTCAACAACAAACAAGTTCAGACACCTGTGTATGTCATCTTACACACTTAACCCTTAACCTTAGATACCAAATGTCAGAGTATAGAAAGACCTTCTGTTTTTTTTACTTGTAAAAAATAATCATGGGAATTATATTGTAATGACCAGACACAAGAAAATCAAAAGGAGATCGCAATATGTAAAGCAGATCAAAGATTGTTCCAAGTTTTACCTTGATTTGCGAATGAAAAATGAATGCCTCAAGGGAAGAAGTTGCTCTGTCAAATTACTTCCTCTCATAGACATAATGAAATCCATTTCCTCCAAATCACACTTGATGAAGGATAGCTGCATTAGAAAGCAGCAAAGGTTTAAAGCCAAACAACAGAGATAAAGTACAACAAAAATGACCTTCTTTGCCACTAATTTAAACTCCTCATTGGAAATTGGAAAACAAATATATGCTGCAAATAATTATGTGATGCATAGTTAATTGTTAGGCAAATTATGGTTCGCCAACAGAACAGAACTCACATCAATGGAATGCTCTTTAACAATTCATCCATTTTCCCATCAACATGGAGTTGCTTTAACTAAATTTGCCATCTCTTTTGTAAAGAAATGGGTAATCAAGAGGGAGCTTAATTTCCAATTTGATAGCTTTTTTTTTTGTGCAGCATACATTATTGCCCCTTATATGCTATTTGAAAGCTCTCCTTTCATTCAAAAACATGCCATATCCACTAATGTCGCTATCTTATTTTGCTTTAGAAAGGCATCTACCACATCACAGAGCTTCAAATCTTAAGCATATAGTCTTTCTCGAGAACAAAAGTAGTAATTTTTTCCCCTTTTTTTTCCCAGGACAAGCAGACCATACTTGATCCTACCTAACTATCAAAACTTATGCACTGAAAATACTTTCTTTCCTTTTTATGGCATCCTGTTAACACCATGTTCATGCTCTTGTTATTGACCTGTCCCCCTCTTAGTTTACCTATTCATTTTGTTGATTTTTTTCCCTAATATCCATAGAAAAGACCAAATTAACTCAATGCAGATAGGGCATAAGACTAATAATGATGAGAAGTACTAATTACAAACTACTTATGAATTTAAAGCTATTTGTCTCAAGAACACCTCGGCAAGTTTAGATTTCAAACAAAAATATAGAAATGTTTAGATCTAAGATGATAAATTTATCCAACCTATTTCACTCCATGAAGCATGGAGGCTGAAAATCATGTCAAAGACAAAACATGGATGGTGCAAACATCCCTCAAAGGCTAAACATGAAGTAAGAACAAAAAAATTAAAATGGCTATGCCTTTAGCACAAATTTAAAGCCAAATGGCATTTTCGTATATACAAAGTATTTTTTGTTTTTAATTGTTAGAAATTTAGAGGACAAGTAATTAGACTAACAAGTGCGTGAATAACGTCACCCGCCAAACACAGTCAAGCAGCAATGCAATCAGATTCTCCTCTTTAATACCTTCATGGGAAAATATATCTACTTCAGCTGCTTGGAGACAGACAGCAA
>Ga0325411_1007502_pt1 | contig 11888 bp, 4 predicted proteins | sample PopdelMetagenome_13_FD_206181 | JGI IMG/M metagenome (GOLD analysis project Ga0325411, IMG submission 206181) | Populus deltoides microbial communities from Bellville, Georgia, United States - Xylem-PdIQD-R4 | ecosystem: Host-associated > Plants > Phyllosphere > Stem > Wood/Secondary xylem...
TAATATGATTGTCAATCAATACATGCATGTTTTGATTTTCATGGATAGAGTATGGGGTAACTAGCTTAAATTACATTCTAGCACTTGAATAGTCAGTGGAGAATGATTACAAGCTTGAATTCCAATGAAAAGAACCGTGTCCACAACTGTCGTTTCGAATTTTCCTTCAATTTCTTAGCGACCAAACATGTTAATGTCGAAAGAAACTGGGAGGAAGAAGGAATTTACTTGCCTGGCCATATAAGCCAGAACGGTGGCGTATAATGGTCTTTGCTGTCATGACATTTGGGCCGCTGTTAGAGTTCTTTTGTTTTTATCTTAAATTCAAGTCAAGGGCCTGAAATAGAGATCACAAAGCCCAATTGCAAGTACAAATATTGAAGCCTGTCTATGCTCAATTAATTAAAGGGAAATAAACAAATTTATTTCATGTAGGTTCCAAGGCTCCTTGTTAGTCATGTACTTGAAGTGGCTTTTTTTTTTTTTAATGAAAGTAAATTTTTTTTTCTATTTGATAGTAAAAAATATCATTGAATTAAATTCTTTTTTTCAATGATTTTATAATCCCTTAAATTTATAATATAAATTATTTAAAATAAAATTGATATTTCCTCTATTTTCAATTGGTAATCTAGTTGATTTAATCCTCATTTTTAAACAAATTCTTGTAATCGTAGATATCAGTTTCTAGTTACGTAACTGCAACAATAATAGACTTTTGATCAGAAACTTGTATAAACAAAGTTGACTTATACTTTTTAAAAATGTTTTTTTTTTATGATTTTGTTATGTTAATAAAAAAATATAAAAAAATTATTTTAATATATTTTTAATTGAATATATCACATTACCGAAATTTAAAATTTTAAAAAAATTTATGTTCTAAACGCATCCTTGTAATTCTTACGCCTCAAAGAGATACAAAGGGAGGGAAGGGAACATCAAAAATAAAGATACGCACCAAATTACAAGCAACCGAGCAAGACACTAAGAAATTTTATTAGCAAAACTTTTGATTGCATTACCAAAAAGACACGATTCTCAAAAGAGGTTTTATTTCGTTCAAACAGAGATTTCAATAGCCTTGACATCAGGTTTCTTGACCTCTTCTTTAGGTACAGTCACGGTAAGAACTCCATTCTCCATAGAAGCCTTGACCTGATCTATTTTTGCATTCTCAGGCAGCCCGAACCTCCTCAAGAACTTGCCACTGCTACGCTCCACACGATGCCATGTATCGTTCTTGTCCCCCTTCTCCACGTTCCTTTCCCCTCTAATATGAAGCACTCTGTCATCTTCGATTTCGACCTTCACTTCCTCTTTCTTAAGCCCTGGAAGGTCTACCTTGAATACATGGGATTCTGGGGTCTCTTTCCAATCAATGCGGGTGTTGATAAAGCGTGGATTTTCACGAGAGATGAGAGAATTAGAGGGAGTGAAAGGGAAATCCCAAATGTCGAAAGCAGAGAATGGATCGAAGATGCTGCCCCCTCTGCGGTTTTCAAAGAAGCTTGGAATCAACGCCATCGTTTTCTTCGTTTGCAAGAAATTAATCGTTTACTTCGATAGGGAGCCCCTAATGTTTGGATTACTACTTGTTATTGATTTTCTTGACGGTGAGAGACGGGACAGATTGGGTATATACAAGGAGTAAAGGAGGAATCTGGTAGACTCTGGACGCTGAACAAGGAAGATTCTGGTTACAACATCAGATAAAATTGGAAGATTGAAGAAGTTTCTAGTACATTCTGGATCTTTCTGGCTAGAAAATTAAAATTGAAGGACTTGGTGTTCAATTGGGTTTGAATTCTTAATGGGCTTAGCCTCCGTTTTCCTATTTTGCATGTGACCTGTACTGTTTCGATTTCTTTTTTCTTATTTTGGCTTTATTTTGTTAATTTGTGTTTTTCGATTTCTCTGTCCTTCGTTCTTCTCTTAACTGAAGCAGAAATTATAATTTAGTCCTTGTGCTTTTATTTATTTGAGATTTATTTCTTCTGATTTTCAAAAATTATATGTTGATCCCTTGAGATGACTGTTAATTCTTTTAAAATATCTAAATTTCCATGTTTTAACATTATTTTTTGTTTCATTTATGGCGTGTAATATTAAAGAATGTAATTATAAATGAATGAATTTTCTTAAAAAAATTATGTAATTTAAAATTAATAGAGAGACCAAATTGCAAAGAAATATTAATATAGAAGGGCAGAAAACCCACAGAATTTCAGTACCCAAGGAAAAAGCAAGTTGATAAAACTATTTCCACGCTTCAGAATAAACAGCCCAGGTGTGGCATGCTTTTTTACCCAATATTTTCAATATGCATAGCCAATTACCAAGAGAAACTTTGTGGTTGGTTTCAAACTTCAGCATCAGCAAACATGGAATTTCGAATTACACAGAATGGTCTCAAGGCCAGTGCATGATCAGGGATGGCCCAATTATGGTCTACCTTTTTTTCAAACAAGAAGGTTATATATGCTGATAAAAGAATCAGCCATCCTTTTGCACGGCTATACTTAACATAGAAATCACGCTAGGAAGGAGTGGATATTTAGCTTGAGCTGCAGGTGCTCTAGCATGGACATTTTCACTGTACCCCAGGAACTCATGGTTCCTACTTCTTCTCTTCGTTTACATTGTCACTCTAACGCAAGAACTAATCTCAACCATCACAAAAGAAGTGAACGTTAAATGGAAAAAGATGGACCGTATAGTGAAAAGGGGAGAGTGAAATGAAAAAAATTGCAGCGAAAGTATAACAAGACCAGCAGCTTCAATGGCTAAAGTTTCTGGGCAGAGGGTTAGTCATATATGAAACTCATGAATACGGGAAACTAACAACAACTGTTATTAGCAAAACTGTTTACTTACATCATACATTTTAACACTAAATTAAGAACCCAAATCCTTACAAACACAGAATATCCAATAGGCATTCTCTCATTCACTTAACTAGAGATTTCAATCGCCTTGACTTCAGGTTTCTTGACTTCCTCTTTAGGCACAGTGACAGTAAGAACCCCGTTCTCCATTGAAGCCTTGACCTGATCCATTTTCGCATTCTCAGGTAGCCTGAACCTCCTCAAGAACTTGCCACAGCTACGCTCCACACGATGCCATGTATCGTTCTTGTCTTCCTTCTCCACATTCCTCTCTCCGCTGATCTGAAGCACTCTGTCATCTTCGATTTCGACCTTCACTTCCTCTTTTTTAAGCCCTGGAAGATCTGCCACGAATACATGGGCTTCTGGGGTCTCTTTCCAATCAATGCGGGTGTTGACAAAGGCTGAGTTTTCACGAGAGATGAGTGAATTAGGGGAAGTGAAAGGGAAATCTTTGAGTGGATCCCAAATGTCGAATGCGGAGAATGTGTCGAAGATGCTGCTGCCTCGGCGGTTGTTAAAGAAGCTCGGAATCATTGCCATCCTTCTTCTTCACAAAATCACTCGTTTGCTTACTTTGATGGGCTGCTACTGATATTTTGATTGCTTCTTGTGATTGTTTTCCTTGATGTTGTACGAGAGACGGGACATGTTGTGTATTTATAAGAAGCAAGAGGAGACATCTAGAGAATTCTGGATGACGAAGTTGGACGCTGATTGAGGAAGATTGACGAACTTTCTCGTAAATTCCTGAATCCTTCTGCCTGTGAATTGAAAATTAAAATGGACTTGGTGTTTAATCGGCTTTGATTTTTAATGGGCTCGGGCCTATTTTCTCCTATTTTGGTTACAGGCCCTTTACGGTTTTAATTTTTCTTTTTCATCTTTAATTTTCGATTTTCTTTTTTCATAGAAATAAATTTTGACTCCAGGATGGGTTTATTTCCAAAAAAAAAAAATTAATTTCTAATTAGGAAGTTCCTGCAAAACAGGTTAAACACATGAATTAGGAAAATAAAATTTAATGTTTAGAGCACTTAAAGGTAAATATATCAAAAGCTATTCTATGGTTTATTTTAAGAAGGGGGATAAAAATAAAAAGAGGGAGAAAATCATATAAAATCCCTAAATAATAATAATAATATTTTTATTTAATTTCAAAAAATAATTTTTTATTTTTATTTACCCTTATTTTCAATCTGAAATAAAAAAATAGAAACAAAGAAAAGAAATAAAATCGTAACCAAATCCATAAAAAATAATAAAAATATTTTTACCTATGCTGAAAATAAATTTTTTATTTCTATTTTTTGTCGCTCTTTTTTATTCTTTTATCTATCTCTTCTTGTAAACAATTCTTGAATAAACAATATTTTAAAAAGACATAAATGTCATTAAAAAAGTCTGATCGCAACATTTGGAGTGGGCTTTGGAGCAACACTATTAAGATTCATACCATCATGATCCACTACGAAACACCTCCCCAATGAATTTCTAGCCCCCGGTACCTTAACTGTAAGTTTGGAATTTCTCAAGATACTTCATGTATTTTTGTCACTCCCTCTATCTCACTGCACCGAATATGTAACTTGGAGAAAAATAAGGTAAATTTTTAGATAATTTTAATATATTAATATTAAAATAAAAATAAAAAATTATTTTAATATATTTTTAATTAAAAAATACTTTTAAAAAATAATTTACACCACAATATCAAAAAAATAAAATATATAGCTATACCTAACAATTAGAATAGGTGTAGCATAAACTCTGGTACTAAATTATAATTTCCTAAATATCTTCATTATTATTAAAAAAAAAAAGTTGATGGTCCAAGAGAGAGGGTGCATTACCCATCATACTTATCTGTAGAGTGAAGTTCTTCAGATATTGAAAATATTATTTAGATCATAGAATAAAATGTTTCACATATCTTTATCATTATTATTTTATTATTTTTAAAATATATTTATTTTAATATTCTCTGATTCTTCTATTCATTAAAACTCGAAATCAATTTCGTTAATATTATGAATTTCAAACTAAATTTATTAATTTATATTTGAACTTCAATAATACCTTTAATTTTATTTGTGGAAATCATTCACTCCATTATACATTATATCCATTATTATTCCCATCATTTATCTCTCTTTACATCTCGAAGTTCAAGGCGATCAAGAAAGTATAAAAATATATTGTACAGAAACTTCACAGGATTGTTGAAAGAACTTCTCTGATCTTGAGGGTTATATTATTATCTGAAAACCGAAATTTAAACTCGACTGTTTGTTAAAACTCTGATAGTATATTAAAGAATATCAAAGTGTGCTATCGTAGCTAGTTAGCTAATTCCTACGAAGACAAGATGCCCAGATGGTGTCTTTAATTTGAAACCAGGCAAAAACTCAAGGTGCTAAACCTAGTACAGGACCCAAATTCACCACTTTACTTGGCAGACAATGATATTTTGCAGACAAACGAGGCCGGCATTTGTCTTCCTTGAGGCGTTCTCTCGTGATGCATTACAGGAAGAGGACAAAAGACGTGAATGTAAGATAGAAAAGAAAATAACAACAGCATTATTGCCAAAACCTTTTGGGCGAATGGTTAAGAACATATGATATGAGAATCACGAAAACAGTAAACTAACAAAAAGAAAGAGATTAGCAAAACTGTTATGTTACATTTATAACAGATTGAATCCTTTGTGCACACTGACAGTAACAGAGAACTTCCAACCACTTATAAAAACAAAAGAAGAACAATTCTTACAAGCACAGAATATCCAATAGGCATTCTCTCCTTCAGTTAACTAGAGATTTCAATCGCCTTGACTTCAGGTTTCTTGACTTCCTCTTTAGGCACAGTGACAGTAAGAACCCCGTTCTCCATTGAAGCCTTGACCTGATCCATTTTCGCATTCTCAGGTAGCCTGAACCTCCTCAAGAACTGTAAGGACTATGGATACCACCTATCTCCACATTGATATGATATTGTCCACTTTGGACCTAAGCCCTCATGGATTTGTTCTTGGGCTATACCCAAAAGGCCTCATACCAATGAAGATATTTGTCCATCCTTATATACCCATGATCCTCTCCATTTCTAGCCAATGTGGGACTTTGGTCGTATACCCAACAATCCTCCCCTCAAACAAAGGACCACCGAGCCTCCCCTCAAACCGATCATTCATCCGTCCACTCTCTACCAACCAGGATTCTTCATTCTCTACTTCACCGTGTTGGGGTCAGGACACGTCCATGAAGTATCCGGAGAGCACTACCTGACTTGAGAGTTTTTGCTCTTTCTAGGTCAACTCTTCTTCACCGTGTTGGGATTAGGACACGTCCATGAAGTATCTGGAGCACACTGCCTATCCAATAGAGCTGATCCATGGATTACATTGTGATTGGGGGCCCACCACCTTTTTGTTCGGCATTCCGAGGATTCATCCATCATGGCTAACTCCGGGGCCTGGCTCTGATACCACTTGTAAGGACTATGGACACCACCTATCTCCACATTGGTATGATATTGTCCACTTTGGACCTAAGCCCTCATGGATTTGTTCTTGGGCTATACCCAAAAGGCCTCATACCAATGAAGATATTTGTCCATCCTTATATACCCATGATCCTCCCCATTTCTAGCCAATATGGAACTTTGGTCGTATACCCATCAAGAACTTGCCACAGCTACGCTCCACATGATGCCATGTATCGTTCTTGGCTTCCTCTCCACATTCCTCTCTCCGCTGATCTGAAGCACTCTGTCATCTTCGATTTCGACCTTCACTTCCTCTTTTTTAAGCCCCGGAAGATCTACCTTGAATACATGGGCTTCTGGGGTCTCTTTCCAATCAATGCGGGTGTTGACAAAGGCTGAGTTTTCACGAGAGATGAGTGAATGAGGGGAAGAGAAAGGGAAGTCTTTGAGTGGATCCCAGACGTCGAATGCAGAGACTGGGTTGAAAATTCTGTTGCCTCGTCGGTTGTAAAAGAAGCTTGGAATCATTGCCATCTTTTACTTCTTTCTTCAGAGAATTAATCTTCGTTTACTTGCTGCTAATGTTTTGATTGCTTCTTCATGTTCTTGATTTTTCTGTGCTAGTGGCGGGACAGGTCGGGTATTTATAAGTAAAGGAGGCATCTGGTTTGTTCTGGACGATCGAGTAGTACGCTGAACCAGGAAGATTCTGGGTCCAACCACCATCAGATAAGATTGAAGAACTTCCTCGTAAATTCCCGAGTCCTCGGTTGTGAATTGAAAATGTGTGGATTGATATTCAATTGAGTTTGATTTTTTAATGGGCTGAAGCCTTTGTTTTCCTATTTTCTCATGGGCCAGTCTACTGTTATCATTGTTTTCTTTTTCTTGCTTTAAAAGATTTTCAGTTTATTTTTACTTTTAAAATATTATTTAAATACATTTTAAAATAAAAAACAGACTTTTAATACACGGAAGGTCTTGTAAATGAATAAAAGACATAAATCATGAAAATAAGAATTTAATATATAGACATCTAATTGGAAAGTACTTAGATAACTTCTTGAATTAAGAATATTATAGGTGGGAAAATGCCATTAAATATCAACTTAATAGTCCATGAATTTGAAACGGTCTTAATTGAGTGCAAGAAAATAAATAATTTCATCCTCTATTTATTTATCTATTTATCACGTGCAAAAGTTGAAAACTATCTATTATACTTTTAATCAGAACCTTGTATAAATAAAAATGACCGATTATTTACAGCATTAAAAATTCATTGAATATTGTGATAATTTTTACTTTTTTAAATAATTTTTTTTATAATTTTGATATATTAATATTAAAAAAAATATTATTTTAATATATTTTTAAATATATAACCAACACTCCAGATTAAAAAATTCAAGGAACTAGTTGCATAATAGCTTCGATGTCATGCTGAGCAGCTCAAAACTTAAAAACTAATGGCCATTGACTGAAAATTCTCAGCTCTTTATTATCCTGGGAAATTCAATAACTTCAATGTTACCATGATCTTTTGGACGGCTGGATCTGTATAAAGTCTCGTTGTCACTGCATCCATCGATCTATTATCAACAATATGATCGATGGTCATATCTCACCACAGTATCATGGACGAGCAAGCATGAGGCGTAGAAACGAGATGTTGCAAGAAACCGAGTTCTATCTCCAGATTATTCTAGCTAGGAAATTCAAAATATACTCGATATGATGAACAATTTATGTTCTGAATGCATCCTTCTAACTCTTACGCCTCAAAGAGATTTACGAAGGGAGGGAAGGGAACATCAAAAAGCAAGATACGCACAAAACTACAAACAACCGAGCAAGACTCAAGAAATTTTATAGCAAAACTTTTGATTAAATTACTCCTCTCTGCAGACTGACGAGGAGACCAAACCTTTCAACTACTTGTAAAATTAAGAGCACACAAAAACAAAAGAGACACACAATTCTCAAAAGAGGTATTTTCTCGTTCAACCAGAGATTTCAATAGCCTTGACATCAGGTTTCTTGATCTCTTCTTTAGGCACAGTCACGGTAAGTAGTCCATTTTCCATAGAAGCCTTGACCTGATCCATTTTTGCATTCTCAGGCAGCCTAAACCTCCTCAAGAACTTGCCACTGCTTCGCTCCACCCTATGCCATGTATCGTTCTTGTCTTCCTTCTCCACATCCCTTTCTCCGCTAATCTGAAGCACCCTGTCATCTTCGATTTCGACCTTCACTTCCTCTTTTTTAAGCCCTGGAAGATCTGCCTTGAAGACATGGGCTTCTGGTGTCTCTTTCCAATCAATGCGGGTGTTGACAAAGGCTGAGTTTTCACGAGAGATGAGTGTATTAGGGGAAGTGAAAGGGAAATCTTTGAGTGGATCCCAAATGTCGAATGCGGAGAATGTGTCGAAGATGCTGCTGCCTCGGCGGTTGTTAAAGAAGCTCGGAATCATTGCCATCCTTCTTCTTCACAAAATCACTCGTTTGCTTACTTTGATGGGCTGCTACTGATATTTTGATTGCTTCTTGTGATTGTTTTCCTTGATGTTGTACGAGAGACGGGACATGTTGTGTATTTATAAGAAGCAAGAGGAGACATCTAGAGAATTCTGGATGACGAAGTTGGACGCTGATTGAGGAAGATTGACGAACTTTCTCGTAAATTCCTGAATCCTTCTGCCTGTGAATTGAAAATTAAAATGGACTTGGTGTTTAATCGGCTTTGATTTTTAATGGGCTCGGGCCTATTTTTCTCCTATTTTGGTTACAGGCCCTTTACGGTTTTAATTTTTCTTTTTCATCTTTAATTTTCGATTTTCTTTTTTCATAGAAATAAATTTTGACTCCAGGATGGGTTTATTTCCAAAAACAAAAAAAACAATTTTAATTTCTAATTAGGAAGTTCCTGCAAAACAGGTTAAACACATGAATTAGGAAAATAAAATTTAATGTTTAGAGCACTTAAAGGTAAATATATCAAAAGCTATTCTATGGTCTATTTTAGGAAGGGGGATAAAAATAAAAAGGAGAAAATCATATATTAATACATAAAAAATAAAAAAAAATTATCTAATTTTGAAAACTCATTTTTTATTTTTATTTACCTTGATTTTAAATTTGAAATAAAAAATAGAAACAAAGAAAAGAAATAAAATCACAACCAAATCCATAAAAAATAATAAAAATATTTTTACCTATGCTGAAAATAATGTTTCATTTCTATTTTTCTTCACTCTTTTTTATTCTTGTATTTATCTCTTGGTGTGAACAATTCTTGAATAAAAAATAGTTTATAAAGACATAAATGCCATTAAAAAACAACTTAATTTTTCAAAACTAAATACCTGATTACAACATTTAAAGTGGGTTTTGGAGGTAGACTATTAAGTTCATACCATCATGATCCACTACAAAACACCTCCAAACAAATTTCTAGTCCCCGGAACTTTAACTGTGGGCTTGGAATTCGCAAGATATATCATGTATTTTTGTAACTCCCTGAATTAGTACACCGAATATCATTCAAAGCAATGAACTCGGGATAAAACAAGGTAAATCTTTAATTTCTTAGATGATTGATTTTTATTGCACTGAGGGAATAAATAAATAAAATATTATTTCAATATATTTTTAATTAAAAAATATTTTTTAAAAGAACTCTACACTTCAATAACAAATACTTAGAATAGATGTACCAAAACTAAATTACAACTTCCTAAATGTCTTCATTATTATTTAAAATATTTTTGCTCATCATACCTCTTTACAGAGTGAAGTTCATCATATGTTGAAGGGGTTGTTTGGAGCATCGATTGAACCACCACTTCATTATTTTTTAAATATATTTGTAAATAAAAAAAATATTTTAAAAAATAATTTCTATCACTATTATGAAAATTCCCAAAATATGATTATTCAAGGGCAGTATGGTTTGAAAATGGTCATTAGTTGCCGATGTATATAGTGGTATCCTATAGGGTCAGTATCATGTTGAGCCCAAGTGGGTATAGGTTTGGCAAACTGCCAGACCAACACTCTTGGAGTTGGTTACATGCCGAGTCTATCGAACTGCTAGACCTATCGTCTTTAGGCTTGGTTGCGTCCAAGTCCACTTGGACATGTGTCTAGCAATCCTCTCAGTTTTGGTTGCGTATCAAGTCTAATTGGGTATGAATTTGACTCGCTATCACACCTGTTGATAGTGAACTTAGCGGTATGCTAAATTTAAAGGACTAAAAATTTAAACATCACTATAAATCTCGTATTCAGTCATAAGCCTCCAATTGTTTGTTTATGCTACATGAAAACCCTAATTAGATGGTTCAATAATAAAAAATAAAAAATAGAAAAGAGTTGCTTTAATGAAAAGATATAATAACGCCGTCTAATAACTTCTTCCGTGACTCGTTGATCAGCTACCATAATCTACCTTTCATGGAGTGTTTCGTAGCTGTATTTCTTTGAAGACTAATTTTTCTGTCGACATCATATTCATAGGTACTCATGCCAATAGCTTAATTTGATTAGTTTAAGACGATGCAGTCTCGCGATTAATTGATTAATTAGGAATTTACCACCCAGTTCAGGAATATGTTATTAATTAATTAACCAATCTGCAACCAAGAAGCTTATAGTTAAGAGTGTTTGTTTTCATTTTCAAACTATTTTTTTTTAGAAAAACATTAAATTGATGTAAAAACAAATAAAGAAATTTTTTAATATATTTTCAATTAAAAAATATTTTTCTTTTAGTTACCAAGCGCACACACTAAGACAATATCGAATAATTTAAGGTAAAAAAAATTAATGTAATTAATCATGATCACATTGCCAGGTTAGCTTGGATCATTAGCAAAGGTAATGTCCAGCATTTCTTGTCAATAGCTTTCTATAATGGCTATTAAGCTAGCTAATGTCAAGCTCTTCATGTGGGCATGCTTTCTCAATAATTAAAGAACACTGCTTGTTTGGATAGTCCAATGTCTGTGATTTAACCGGCAACTCCAACCTCAAAGTAAGAGAACTGCTTATCAATGTTCAGATTTGAAGCAACATGTGAAAAAAGGATGACAAAACCTTTGTTGAAGCTTTTGATCATTGCTTGGCTGAGAATCTAAAACAAATCCTTTGAATTGACTGTGTGTGTTAGAGGTGACTGTGTGTGTTAGAGGTGTTTGAAAGTATGATGGTGATTACGGTTCAAAGTTTTTTTTGGAAATATATCTAAATAATATTTTTTTATTTTTTATAAATTATTTTTGATATCAGCAAATCAAAATAATTTAAAAACATAAAAAAATTAATTTTTAAAAAACACGGTTTCAGCGGAGAAAATCATAAATGAAAAAGGCTGTTTTATTTGTTGGGCAGTCGCTAACCATGCTTGTGCAATGTGCATGGAAACTGAAATGTCCAAAATCATGATCTTCATGATAGTAACCTTACAACTTCCCCTATTTTGTGAAGGGCTTAAATGAAGATTCCTTAAAG
>Ga0325411_1007506_pt1 | contig 11886 bp, 10 predicted proteins | sample PopdelMetagenome_13_FD_206181 | JGI IMG/M metagenome (GOLD analysis project Ga0325411, IMG submission 206181) | Populus deltoides microbial communities from Bellville, Georgia, United States - Xylem-PdIQD-R4 | ecosystem: Host-associated > Plants > Phyllosphere > Stem > Wood/Secondary xylem...
TTTTTTTGCTTTGCGCGGGAAAACTTTGACAGGCAATTTCCAGGTTAATTATAACCTGACTCTTCTATTTTTATAAAGTAAATAATTCAGTCCCTTTAGTTTCAAAAATAACTATTTAAATCTTTGCTTATTTTTACCATAGTTATAAAACTCGGTGTAATCCAAGACTCGGGTCACAAGTTAGATAAATCAATCTAAATTAATTCGAATTAACATCACATTTTAAGATTTAAAAAAAAAAGGTCAAATCAATATTGTTGTAAAGAAAAAATTAAAAGACAATTAAAATAGATTCCATTCAGATTTTGATGAGCCCCAAGTTGATTATATTTGACCGAGTTAACTTTTATCTAATTCAATGTGAAACTTGGCTTGAAATATGGCGGCATGGAGTTGACTTGTGAAATCAATCAAGTTTAACAACATTGATTTTGACTATTAAATGGAGGATGAAAATTTTAAAAAAAAAATGACATATATAGAAAAAGCTATAATTTACTCTACTAAAAAAATGACATTAAAAATAGCATATAAGAGTGTGTTTGGTATTGTGGTGGTTGTTGTGGTTGTGGTTTGGAAAAATATACATTTGGTTAAAACTGTGGTTAAAATTGAGATTGAACAAAAAATTATTTAATGTGTTTGGTTAAAAATTATGATTCAATTTCATATTATGATATAATTACCTAAAAGGACTTCATTCATAATATTAATGAACAGTTACATAAAAGTAACATTACAACCAATAAATTTTTGCAAATAGATCTAAACATATTAGAACAATAATTTATAATTGTGTCATTAAACTTGCAGCAATCTCATCACGTACGTAATCCATTCGCAAAAGCCTGTGGTGTCCTTGGCTTTGTGAATGTGAAGCCACATCAGTTAAAAAATCATCGAGCACAAAAGTAGGATGGCGATCGAACTCTATAAATGCCACATCTTGCATTGAAGTTCTTCTAATGTAATTATGAATTGTCATGGATGTGACAACAATTCTAACTTGTGCCTTGTAATTAAAGGATGGCATATTCTGTAGGATTTGCCATCTTTTTTTCCAAACTCCAAATGTACGTTCTATCACACAACGTAATGAAGAGTGCATACAGTTGAAAATTTCTTCACGAGTTTGTGGTTGTCCTCACCTCCTAAATTCTTGTAAATGATATCTTTGACCTCTATATGGACCTAAAAATTCATATTCATTAGGATATCCCGAATCAACCAAGTAGTATTTCCCTATAAATACATATAATCTTTTTAAATTGAAAATTGCAAAAAAAAAAAAACAAAATAACATTAATTATCACACACACACACACACACACACACACACACACACACACACATACACACATACACATATTACTACCTTCTGGTGGCTTAGAAAATTTTATACGTAGATTGTCAATTGCCTTGAGAAAAATTTGTGCACTACCTTCCCAACCCGCCCAAATAAATGTGAATTACATGTCAAAGCTACATGTAGCCATAACATTCTGGGTCGGCACACCTTTTCATCCGATAAATGGAATTTGATTTTTAGAAGAAACATATGCACGCACATGTATACCATCGATATCTCTTACACAATTCTAATATACGATAAACCAGCAAAATGACATCAATTTGAGCTGACTAAAAAAATAAGTTTCGCAAATTCATGAAATACAAATCACCATCAATAAATACGATTAATGTAATCGTTGTCGTCATCATCGTCATCGTCATTATCAGAACTGTGATTATCACTACAATCTCCATCATTTATAGAAGAATTACCATAATTAACGTAATCGGCAACGTTATTCATTAGGTCATCATAACCCCCGTCAAAAAGTGCTGAAAACCAGTGTGAATCCATATCTATCATGACATACAAATTTTTTTGTGAATAATTGAAAATTGTATGACTTGTTAAAAAAAACACAAATGGATAATGCATACCAAAATACTATATTATTCCATTTTTCCACGTGCAATGAAACTTTGCTCGGCTTGTAAATTTTATGAGGCTATATTTGTTTGCAATTCAGTCCTTTAACTTCCTTGTAAGTGAAATTGAATTTCTTTTCCAAAATGCCTATTATCTCTAATCAAAATTTCTAATTCCACTTGCTATAAACAACCTAAAAAATAGAATTTTAAGAGATCAAAATGGAAACAATTAACATAACTTTGTTGCATCTAAGATGTGCCCCCAACAAATCTTACAAGACTCTTGAATCTTCCATGCATATTTCGATTGAGTTGTTTGTAGATTTTCATGCACACACAAATTGTTTTTCCTTTTCATTTCCTGCTTCTAATGTTTCATTTCTTGTGCTAAATATAATGTCAAGTGTACCATACAGCATTGAAAAGTTCATTTGCAAAAATGATTTGTGAGTTGAGCAATAATATTCAACCTAGATGATCTGTTACTATCAAGGATACCTTTTCATTTCAAAAAAATGGGTCAATAAATAACAAACATGTTTGTCACCTTCCCCTAAGATTCAAACCAGTTCTACTTATGGAATACTGCTTCAGAAAATTGAACAAGGCGGTAATATAATTATGTAGAAGAAAATACAATAACAGAGGTCTAACAAAGCTAACGATTTTTTACCCCTTCACTATCCCAATGAACACCATAAACAAACATTTAAAAACCTAAGAAACTAACCTGAATTTTAATGAATGTCATAACATTAAGCAATCGACTGCAACCTAATGAATTAAATGGAACTTACCTATTACAGATGTATAAATACCAACAATCAACAACACTAGCAATTACAAACAACCACTCTTGATTGCAGGTACTAACACATTCGGTTTCTACCCAAGGAAATTGACAATATGCAAATGAATATCTTCCCATACTTACTGCTATTTATATACAAATACATAGGAATGAAAGTAATATTCCAAAAACTGTTACCTAACTTTCAAAAGCTACCATTCAAGAGCAACTAACCAAACATTCAAATGTGGCATACACCAACTGAAAATTTTGAATTTAGCAACCTAAACCTATCATTCAAGAGCAACTAACCAAACATTCAAAGTATAATAACAACAAGCAGTGGTCTCGGTTTCTGTTGCCTTCACCAACCATTCAACATCAAGTAACCCAACTGAAAATTTTGAAATTAGTAACCTAAACCTACCATTCAAGAGCAACTAACCAAAAATTCAAAGTATAATACCAACAAGCAGCAATCTCGGTTTCATAAATTCTTCTCACCAACCATTCAACATCAAGTAACCGAACTGAAAATTTCAAATTTAACAAGCTAAACATAACATTCAAAGTTAAGTATCCACACATTTAAGGTCTACAATTCAGAAATTAACATCCATGAAATTCTGAATTCAGTCATACATATAATAGCAAAACATACATGGTAATGGTGTTCCAAATACTTGGCCACGGAAATACACCAAAATATGGGCAACTCCTTCTAATTCCAGCAACAATTGCAGCACAAGAAGTCTGCAAAACCAGTGGAAAAGATTTCAGACAAATGAATATGTTACTGGATTATAGAATTCAACATAAATGCAAAGACATGAATAGGGTAAAAAGTTAAAAACTGACCTTGTCCATCTAAGTTTGTGTGTGTTGGTCAAACATTATTTTCAGCCATGATATTTTTCTATCAATACAACCCATTGCAGCCACATCTCCCTCTTGCTCCTTACACAAAAGAATTGAGTTGCAAAGGTATACAATGCACTACCAAAGGCAACTCCATCAAATAATGCAGTTCTTCCATTACCTCTTCAATGCTACAACCTTTTTTTATCTCTAGAAGGAGCTCTAATCTCTCTGAGCATGGTGACGGTCTCAACAAGTTTATCCAGATATGCAACTAGTTGTGATCCCATTCCAATTCCCCTTTTTTTTTTTGAAATTGAGGTGTAGTATGATACGTACCTTTTTTCTTTGCATTGCTGAGGTTGTTGCTACTGTTTGTGACATTGCTTCCACCAACCATATTGCTAACATCACGAGTGAAATCAGGGATTGCATCCTCTTTAGAGTCGCCACTTCCTTCTTCTATATTAGTATGCTCATTGGTTGTATTTCTCATTCCAACAGCCACATTATCTTAATCTGATAAGAGTCTTTGTGAGGGAGTCCAAGCATATTCTCTCGTGGCCACTATGTTAGTAAACATGGTGTCGTACTTGGCACACAACGAGGGATTTATACCGACATGCCTAAACTTCTTTGCTCATCTCATTTCCTGTGTAATGACAGCTAGATGTACTTAGCAATGATAGTAGATTAATAAATAATACAAAATGACAAAAAAATTTATGAGGCTATTGCAAATCAGCAAACTAACCTGATTTTTTTATTGCCACCATTCATCAGTTGCTAAGATGGTCCCAAGTTCAGTATACCAACCAACTCCAGTTTCAATTATTAATTTTTTCCATACCCTCCAATCCTTTTTAATCCCATCCTATTTGTTTTTTAGCAGAGATTTTGATAATGAAAGTCTTGTCTGATCTTTGAATGACTGTATGACAAATTTCCAACTAGCTTTGTCAAAATGTGTGTTTGGTCTCATGCCTCTCTCAATAGCTGTAATACAAATGTTACAAAACGTGTGCAACATTGCCTGGCTCCAAGAAGCTTTATCATGTGTGTCAAACCTATCCATTTCTTATGGTTGACAATGTAATGAAAAATTAAACAAACAATTAACCATATGAACAAGAGATTGAATGCTGATAAGGCCTAAAATAAGATAGTAATAAAACAAGAAATTACATATGCAACAAAAGGTCAACCAAAGAATCACAAAAGGTTGAATGTTGACAAGGAATGAAAAACATAAATAAAAAAATTATCTATAGCAACTTAGTTGACAATGCAAGAAAGAATTAAACACACAATTCACTATAGTTGACAAAAGCTTTAATGCTGATATGAGATGAAAAAAGAAACTAAGGAACTAGTTCAAAAAAAGATTGAATGATGTGAAGTGTGAACTAAGAAATTTGACAGGGGAAATAACATAAAAACCTACCTACAGTGGCATAAACCTTTAACTGTGTTTCATCAATTAGCAGGGGATGTTCTAATTAGCAATTAAAATTATTTGTTTAATTTATAATTATTTAATTGTTAGCAATCAGCAGCACACAACAACTAATACCGGTTTAACATAGCAATCATGGGATGTTCTAATTAGCAACTAAAATTAATTGTGTCATTAATTTACATTTATTTACTTGGTAGCAATCAGCAGCACACAACAATAAATAATTGTTTAACATAGCAACCAACACATAAATAACTGCAGATACATGGAGGGAATAAACAGAATGAAAAATTAGCAGTAATGGTTGATAAGAGTAAAATACAAGTGAATTAAAAAGGGGTATAAATAGATCAATTTCACTGCAATCAACAAAAATAAACTTAAAATTACTATACAAGGGGACCAGTGAAATAAGCACAGTACCCGTTGGAAATTACAGCTGAGGTGTTTGAATGAAGCACGATGTTGATATTTGTGGTGGGGTTGTTGATTGCAGTAACACAAGTTGCTCTTCATCTTGTTTTTCTGTTAATAAGGAGAAATGAATGAAAAATTATCATATATAACTATTGAGAGTAGACAACAAGTGATTAACAAAAGGGGATAAACAGATCTTCACTGCAATACACAACAATTAACTTAAAATTTCTAAAAGACCATACCAGTAAACTAACTCATTGGAAATTTGAGCTCTAGTGCTTGAATCAAGCTCGATCTATATATATATATATATATATATATATATATATATATATATATATATATATATATATATATATATATAGTATTACAGTGATAACTTCTAACGTATACATTGATGTGGCTGGCAACAGTTGTAGATTTTGAATTCATGTGATCATATCTTCCAGCCATTTATCTGCTGCTGCATTCACGGAGGATAAGTTGTTGCTGCTTCAATCACTGGTGGATCAGAGTCTTGATCTTCTGCAATTCTTGTTACTGCATTCACAGGTGGATCAATATCTTCACCCTTGAATTCAGTAACCATTGCTTGATCTTCTACACGCCCCCTCAATCTGGAGGGTAGGTCATGAACATTCAGATTGCGTTGAACCTGGCTGAATTTAACTGGTGGCAAAAGCTTGGTAAGTGCATCAGCTAACTGATCTTTGCTAGAGATAAATTTAACCACGAGTTCCTTGTTGTAAACTTGGTCGCGGATGAAATGAACATTAATCTCGATGTGTTTGATGCGTGCATGAAATTTAGGATTGGACGTCAGGTAAGTTGCACCAATATTATCACACCACAAAATTGGACTATGCTGCGGAGGCAGACCAAGTTCATGGAGTATGGATTTAAACCAAATGGGTTCTGCAGCAGCATTTGCAATTGCTTTGTACTCAGCTTCTATGCTGCTGCGTGCTACTGTAGGTTGTTGTTTGCAACTCCAAGAAATTAAGTTGGAACCCATGTAAATACAGTAAGCACCAACTAATCTACGATCATCTCTGTCGGCAGCCCAGTCAGAATCGGAGAATGCCTGCAAGGTGAAATTAACAATTTTGGTGATGAACAAGCTAGTGGAGATGGAGTGCTTGAGGTAGCGGAGTATACGCTTGACAGCCAGCCAATGAGTGTCCAGAGGATTGTGCATAAATTTGCTAACTTTATGAACAACAAACGCTAAATCAGGTCTCGTGAAAGCCAAATACTGCATGCTACCTACTATACTACGGTAAAGATTGATGTCTTCAAATGGAGTACCATCAGTAGAAGTAAGTTGACAATTAGAGGCCATTGGACTGGTGCAGGGCTTAGCATTCTCTATCTTGCTTCTTTTAAGCAAGTCAGCAATATATTGGCGTTGAGTTAAGTAGATACCATCTGTGCACCAAAGTGCTTCGACACCAAGAAAATAAGTGAGGCTGCCTAAATCTTTGACAGCAAAGGTGGTTTGCAGAGAATGAATGATGTTATTGATGACAGATGCATTGGAGCCAGTAATTAATATATTATCTATATATATTAGAATGTAGATCACAGAGTTAAATTTCTGAAGCACGAATAGAGATGTATCTGCCTTACTTTCACGGAACCCCAGGGACAAGAGTTTGGTTGAAAGTTTGAAGAACCAAGAGCGGGGTGCTTGGCGTAAACCATAAAGGGATTTGTGCAGTTTGCACACATGGTTGGGATACTGAGGATGAACATAGCCTTGTGGTTGAATCATAAACACATGTTCATGCAGGTCACCGTGCAAGAAAGCATTTTGCACATCCAACTGTTTGATAGGCCACTGATATGTTACTGCAATAGAGATGACTAACCGAATGGTGACATGTTTGATGACTGGGCTGAATGTCTCAGAGAAATCAACCCCTTCTTGCTGATGAAAACCTTTAGCTACTAAGCGAGCCTTATAACGCTCAATAGCTCCATCCGCCTTTCTTTTGATTTTGTAAATCCATCGGCATCCCACAATATTTGCATGTGTGGGAGGTGAGACCAAGGACTAAGTGCCATTGTGAATTAAAGCTGAGAACTCATGATTCATGGCCTCTCGCCAATGTACAGATTTGGAGGCCTGACTGTATGATGTGGGTTTTGTTGTTGTGGGACCAAGCGCTGCTGTTAAGGCTTTTGGTAATGGATAGCGAATGAAATCATCACTTGATTGTCTTGGGCGATGAATATTATTTTTGGACCTTGTGACCATAGAATGATTGTTGGGAGGAACTGTCGGATGATTAACATGAGGAACTGGAGCAGAAGCTGGAGAAACAGTAGGAGGCAGAGCTGGTTCTGTTTCTGTAGAAGGTGCTAGAGGCGAAGCCGGATCATCTGTTCCTGCAGGAATCAACATAAGAGGTACAGGTGGTGTGCATGCAGGAATATGGTTAGGTTGTAACTCATTGGGACATGGGAATTGTGGCACGGTGATCTGAGGAGGGAGAGACACAGACATGGAAGGAGAAGGTTTATCACCCACGGATACAATGGTGTGTGAGTAAGGAAAAAGAGTTTCATCAAATATAACATTGCGAGAAACATAGACTTTACCCGTAGAGAGATCTAGACACTTGTACCCTTGATGACAAAGACTATAACCAATGAAAATGCAGGTTTTCGATCTGAAATTGAGTTTATTCCTGTTATAAGGTCTTAAGTTGGGCCAGCAGGCACAACCAAACACACGCAGAAAACGATAATCAGGGATCTTATTATGAAGAATTTCAAAGGGGGATTTGCGGTGTAAAACAGGTGTTGGAAGTCTGTTTATGATATAGGTAGCGGTATGAAAAGCATCTTCCCAATATATCAAAGGGAAATAAGAATGAGCTAACGAGCTTAAACCAACTTCGACAATGTGTCGATGTTTGCGTTCAATAGAGCCATTTTGTTGGTGAGTGTGCGGGCAAGCTAGGCGATGATTAATACCATTTTGGTGAAAGTAAGTGTTTAGTCATCGATACTCCCCACCCCAGTCTGATTGAATTGCTTTTATTTTCCTGTCAAATTGTTTTTCAACATATGTTTGAAAATTTAAAAAGACATGTTCAACATCAGATTTAAGTTGAATAGGAAATAACCAAAGAAACATGGAATAATCATCATGAAAGCTAATGTAATATTTAGTTAGCACCGGTTGTGGAAGGTACTGATGCAGGTTCCCACACATCGGTGAAAATTAAATCCAAAAGATGCAACGAAATAGAAGTAGAAGTTTTAAAAGGCAAATCATGGCTTTTTGCCATTTGACATTCAGGGCACACATTATGTGTTTTATTTTTCTCTACGGGAAAAGAAAGGAGGGATAACACTTGATTGACCACTGGAGTAGATGCATGGCCAAGTCTACGATGCCACTTATAGGAACGAACACAAGAAAAGGCTTGAGAAAGACTGGAATTATTTGTGAATTGATAGAGTCCATCATGAAGATAACCTCGATGAAGGACATTTCCTGAGTAATCCTTCACAAGAAAATAATATAAGTGAAACTCAAAATACACGTTATTGTCAACACAGAACTGATGCACTAACAGTAAATTTTGATGTATTTCAGGAACAAGAAGAACGTTATTAAGAACAAAGGTAGAAGATGGAGTGGAAATTTCGAAGGTCCCAGTTTTTGAGATTTGCAAACCTTGGCCATTTCCAACTTGTACACTGTTTGCACCAGCATAGTCGGATTTCTGAAGAGTCAAAGTGTTAGCATCATTGGTAAAATGATGTGTGGCTCCTGTATTTGCATGCCACGCAGAGTCCCACGTATTGTTTGAATTGCTACGCATAGCAACAAGACCGTGCTTTGTTGGTAAAGGAGATGCTTCCTGGTAAGATAAATCAAAACGAAAATAGCATTTCTTAGCAGAGTGTCCGATCTTACCACATATCTGGCAAACAACAGCTGGTTGATCATGATTCTTATTGCTGGAATTATAACCACCACGACTAGCACGCCCCCTGTCACGAAAACCATCATGCCTTGGAAGATTGTATTGTCGATAGGCAATATTGGCAGAAGGTTGCTGGATGACAAAGGTGAGTTGATGTCTTGACAGGCACGCTTCAAAAGTCAATAATAGAGAATAAATTTCCTCAAGGGTAATGGCATCAGTACGTGCTGATATGGAGGCCACAAAGCTGTCATATTCATGGCTGAGTCCTGCAAGAATATATGTTATAATATCATCATAATTCAGTGGTTGTCCAGCAACGGCCAATTCATCCGTGAGTCTTTTGATGTAATGGAAGTAATCAGTGGCTGTTTTGCTTCCTTTCGTTGCAGTTGCAAGTTGTGTGCGGATTTGCAAAATGCGCGCACGAGAACGAGAAGAGAAGGTGTCATCCAACGCATTCCATACAGCCTTGGACGATGTATAAGTGACAACCTGAGCAAGTATTGGCTCTGACAGAGAAGTCATAAGAGTACTTAGAATAAGATTGTTCTGACGAACCCATTGAGAGTAGGCTGGGTTTAGACGTTCAGAGACAACAGAAGTCTCAGGGTGAGTGACAAAGATGATTTTAGGTGGTTTGGGAATGCTACCATCTATATAACCAAAGAGATCTTGACCTCTGAAATATGGTATAAGCTGTGCTTTCCAGAGAAGGAAGTTGTCATGGTTGAGTTTGACAGTAGCAACAGAAGGCATGGAAATAACAGAGGAGTGGGGTGGAGTTGCAGGAGAATTTGAGGAAGACATTTAGACGTTAGTCTTTTAGAGCTCTGATACCATAAAGAGAAATAAAAACTGATTGTTTATATAAGTATTACGCTCTTTCTCTCTTGTTTTTATTTTGTACATATCCTGATATATATATTACAGTGATAACTTCTAACATATACATTGATGTGGTTGGCAACAGCTGTAGATTTTGAATTCATGTGATCATATCTTCCAGCCATTTATCTGTTGCTGCATTCACAGAGGATAAGTTGCTGCTGCTTCAATCACTGGTAGATCTGAGTCTTGATCTTCTGCAATTCTTGTTACTGCATTCACGGGTGGATCAGTATCTTCACTCTTGAATTCAATAACCATTGCTTGATCTTCTACATTGTCTGAACAAAATTCAGATTAATTTGATCCCAACTCAATATATAATCTGTTCAGAATCAGTTTGGGGGATGTCTATCCTTTCTGATCATCTAGCTAGCATCATTCTTGTTTATGCAGGAAAGCTGCCATTAATTCAAGTTATTCCAGCTGTGAATAGAATTGCTTATCAGGATTTCCATTTCTGTTTTTAGCTAACTGGCCAAGTTCCTTTGCTACTCTACAGGCAGGCAGATGTCCTTCAATTCAAAACATGAATGTCTGCCTCCAATGAAAGGAATTCATGTTCTGTTAATCGACCGTGACTCAAAGCAGAATAGGAATCTTAGCTAACAAAACGTAGTTAATTTCAAATTTATACAGTGCTTCCACCAGCGCCCCCCCCTCCCCCCCCCCCCGGATTTCTTAAGCAACTCCTTGATTTTTGTTTTCATCGCTATATATAGCAAAGACAGCAAGTGCAAATGATGAAGAGAAGTGCTCTTTGGCTTCGAATATTTTTTCCGGTAAGCTTTTTCTCCATCTTCTTGAAGGTCATGCATGGTCAGTTTCAGGTGATCTTATATATAGTTTTGAAAGTTCATGAATTTTTTCTGATTTTTTTTTATTAATTACTTGCTTGATAGATTAATTGATGCATGCATATGTGCTACGTACACAGCCTAGAATTGGTTCCAAGGGGCAAAAAAATTCTAGAGCTTAAATTAACACCAAGCTGGTTTGATTAAGGATATCGATTTCGCTAATCATATAATAAAATGTCAGTCATGTTTATTATTTTTAATCGCATGTTTTATTTTATTTTTTTCATTAAGTGGGTTTCCTAGACAATTTAGGGGGCATGCATGACTAGGGATCGGACCCTTGCATGCTGGATATATATTCATGGGCATGGCTGCAGAGCACTGAATAATATATTTACTTGATTTTTTTTTTTTTGTATATTTATTGTTAAGTTTGACAGTGATATTGTAAAAAGATAAAAGGTAAGAAAACCGTCGATGAGGTATGGTTTGGGATCCAAAAGGAAGAACCACAACAACAAATTTCCAACGCCATTGATGCTGATCACGAACCTCCTCAAGGCCATCAAGCATTGGGAGAGATAACGTTAGAAGATTTCTTAATAAAAGCGGGTGTAGTTCAAGAAGCTCCTGTGATGGGGCTAGGATTCCAAAATGCAGGAAACAATTTATCTGCTGGCAATGGTTTCACAACTTACCACATGTATCCACAAGTCAAAGGGTATAGTGTGGGAGAAGCTGTATCGAATAATGCTGATGAGAATGAGAAGTGTCAAAGCGTGATGG
>Ga0325411_1007507_pt1 | contig 11885 bp, 7 predicted proteins | sample PopdelMetagenome_13_FD_206181 | JGI IMG/M metagenome (GOLD analysis project Ga0325411, IMG submission 206181) | Populus deltoides microbial communities from Bellville, Georgia, United States - Xylem-PdIQD-R4 | ecosystem: Host-associated > Plants > Phyllosphere > Stem > Wood/Secondary xylem...
AAAACCTGCTTGTCTCATAAGTCTTCTTTGTTCTTGAGCCTGCAGTGCATTTAGTAGTTCTGCCAAAGTGATGCTTGATACATCCTTTGAATTTTCTATTGATGATATTGTAGCTTCAAATTTTTCAGGAACTGTGACAAGAATTTTTTGAACAATTCTAGAATAAGAGAAATCAGTACCAAGAAGCCTTACTTTGTTTACAATGTCAAGAAGTCTATCATAGTAATCCTTGATGGTTTCTGATTCCTTCATTCTTTGCATCTCAAATTCTCTGATTAGATTTAGAACTTGCATGCCCTTCACTCGTTCATTTCCTTCATATTCCTTTTTCAGGAAGTTCCAAATTTCATTTGCTGTTTTCAGTGTCATAATTCTGGTGAAGATTGAAAAAGAAACAGCTGCAAATAAGCTAGCTTTTGCCTTTGATTTCCTTTGCTTACTCTCCTTGTAATTTTTCATTTGAGCTATAGTTGGATTGTCAATCAAAGGAGGAACCTCATATGTATTTTCAACGGCTTCCCACTGATCATCAGCATTAAGGTAAGCTTCCATTCGAACAACCCACACTTGATAATTTGTTCCATCAAACATTGGTGGTGCCATCACATTCACAGAGGCTTCTGAACTCATTTTGCGTTGGTTGGGTTTTTTGAAAGATGATAAGTGTTTAAGCTCTCTCAACCTCACAGATCTCTCAAGAAAGGAATAGGCTCCGATACCAATTTGTAGGATTTTGACAGAATAAAATGCAGAGGCTAGCAATTAACACACTTGTTCTGAAAACTTCACGACTTTATTGATCATTAGAGGTCTTATTTAAACAACAAGAGAAACAGAAATGCAAGTAACAAGCAGCTCAATCTACTGTTGTTACGTAACAGAATCTAAGAAGATCATAACAAAATAAAGAAGATTTATGTCAATCTTAATAGATCTTGACAATTTCAAATCAACAAGTGTTTTATTAAATCTAAAACTCTTATCAGCATCCACATCAACAGGCTCCACATCAGCAGCTTCTTGAGACATCAATTCAACATTTTTCCTACAGATTGTGTCCTACAGTATATATGGTCTGAGATTAAAAATCTGTCAGCTTTAGGTTTCACAAAAGCTACCAGATTAGGCATGTAGCTTATGAAAGGGTTTGTAAGCAGCAAACAAATAGAAATCAGAGGAATATTTGGAATCTCTAGCAAAAGCCAGCAAGGTATCTGCTCGGAAAAGCCATTCAACATGAGATTGTTCTGCTAGGAAAACATGATATCAAACTTTTGAACAAATAGTACAGCATCAAGTCCAAATATATTCACAGCTCAAAGACATGAGTCTCCATCTTCTTTCCATCCCTTATTTCTGGTCCACTCTCTATTAATACTTGAATCTTCAGCTACTTCGGATACCTGTAAACCAATTCAAGCATGGCATGCTCATTTTAACTTGTAAATCTTATTATTGAGCGAAACAAGAAACAAATACACTAAAAGAGAGGCAAGAAATCAAGTCAAATCAGCAGCACCTCTGATTGAGCACTCATTGAACCATCTGGTGTAGTAGCAAATTTTGTGGTCAGCTTTGGACATTGATGGACCTTCAACTTCTCCAAACGAGGGAATAAGAAATAATCACACCATCCGAAACTAAAACAGACAATATTTGATAATTGTTCTAGCGACAGCTCCCACAGATTAGGAAGCACCATCTCCTTATTAACGTTGACAAGTGAAGCATGATCTTCCTGCCCAAATACTCCCAATAATTGAGATGTTTTTGTTACTCTAAGTATTCGGAGATTTGGGAGACCTGAAGCCATGGCTATTGGGAAGAGGCTCTTCAACTTGTTGCATTCTCTAATCTCAATTTGACGCAATTTGGGAAAGTATAAAGATCGGAGATGATCGCCTAACAATATCTGGTCGTTTTCATCATTATCCTTAGCAATGATTTGCTCTAATTCCTCACAGGACAATATCTTTAGAACTTCCAGTTGAACTAGACTGACAATCATGCTACATGTGAATACATGTGTCAGTCTCTTACACTTAACAACCTCCAAAGTAGTCAATTTGCTCAGCACGAGACCCTTCCATATACACCTAATGTCAGGCACTAGCAGGAAGCCCAAGCGTAATGTTTCCAAATTTGTCAACCCCTGCATCGAAAGAAAACAAGGATACCAAATTGTAAGATATAATTCATAATAAATTTTGTGCACTTTGGAATATGTAACATATATTGGTAAATAGATGTTTCCAAGTATAATTTTGGTAACATGTCAGGCAGGGATTCCAAGCATAATGTTTCCAAGTATAATTTTGATAAATAGATGAACGAATTGTCCCCATTACTTCAGCCGAAAACTTATCAACAAAAGGATATAAGTAGACATGGCAATAGGGCATGGGAATATGAAATCAGAAGTTGCAGGACTGAAAGAGACTCTATATTAGCAAATGGAGGTTTATCTTCCTCTTCAAATACTTCCATTAATTGGGGGAAGAGCCTCCATTTCACTCAAACTTGGAAAGCGTAAAGATTGAAAAATCTGAATATCATTTCATTACAATAATTAATTTCTATCAAGAGACAAGGAATGATACAGTTAGACAACTCCTTTTAAATTTAGTGGATGGCTAAAGGATTTATCTCCACTTATCAATTACTTCAGTTTCAGAAATATAAAGGAAGAAATCAACACGTATTGAAGTTGACAATTTAAATTAAAAAGGAAAAAAATTATTGGAGAAATATAAAGGACGTACTTGGAGCTGTGCAAACAAATTTCCCAATTCTTTGTGGCCATCAATTTCTAGAATTTGCAAAGAAGGCAATTGGGCAGCAAAATTCTTTGGACCAAAAAAGCTGCAATTTGAAAGAGACAATCTTCTTAGCTTAGGGAACTTGATGATGGCATCTCTGTAGAGACAATCTTCTACACTGTAAAATATTTGCTTTAAATTATGAGCTTTAAAAATCCGCATCTCTTCCAGGTTCAGAAGACTTGGAGACACAGAGACAGGGAGGACATATTCCAGTTTACCACAGTCTTCTATGAAGATATTTTTTAATTTTGGGAAGCCAGGAGACTCTGGAATTATTTCCTTTTTACCATCCTCTTCTCTGATAATATGCTTCAATTCACCGCAATCACTTATGTCAAGTCTTTCTAGCTTTGGTAGACTTTGAGCGAGGGACGCTGTGAAGATAAATGTCAGTTTGTCGAGAGAACACAAATCCAGAAGAGTTAGACTTTGAAGGTTGACATGTCTGGTGGACCCCTTCCATATGCATTTGAGCTCAGGTAACCCTAACAGCTGTAACAGTGTTATAGATGACAGCAACGGCAACTCTTTCTCTTCACTGCTTCCTTCATCATCCTCACCCAATTCAAATACCTCCTCCACTGATTTACAGCTATCAACAATCACCTCCTTTAGATTTTTCAAAACTTGCCGCAATTTTGCTGGAAACAGAGTGAAAACATCCCCACAATCCCTCACTTTTACAGATTCTAATTTATGTAAGAAGCCTTTTTGGGTCATCTGACTAGAGTGCAATTCTATATTTTTTAAACCCTCTAAACTCTCAAAAGCAATTTGAGACACCGTAGGAAACAACTGCTCAAATATCTTCGCATTTAAGGATGTACCTCCCAAAATTAATCTTGTCGAGGTTGGGTATCGTCCTGCCTCAAACTGATCCCTAAGCTTTATATCATATTCTTTAGCATTCCATAATTTTATATCATATTTGAGCAAGCTGGGAAAAACAAAATCTCTGGGAATGCATTCAACCTTCGGTATCCTCAATGATAATACAGCTAAATGAGACAACGAGTTTAGTTCTTTTAGGCTTGCATTCATTCCTCCTGTGCTGTCACATCCATCAACATCCCATCCCTCAAAGCTGCGACCCCCGATCAACAGCTCTTCTAACTTCTTCAACCTTCCAATCAAATTCACAGGGATCCTTCTTAGCCTTCGACAACCTCTCACATCCAGCAACCTTAACTCCTTGAGCTCTCCTATTTCATCAGGTAATTCTTCAATGGATAAGCAATGTATAAAACCAAGAATCTTAAGTCTCTGCATCTTTCTCAACCAAATGAGGTTCTTGCATCCACACCAGATCAACACCAACGATTGAAGTTTCGTTGAGAGTTCAAGTGATTGCAATGACAAACGCCCTCCCTTCAGAGACAAAACTTCAATTTCTTTCATCCCTTCAAAAAACCTCTGAGGAACATTCAAACCATAATCCACTTCTAATAATAGAACTTTGAGCCGTGTACATACCAACCCTTCAGGAAGTTCTGCTAGTTTATTGCCCATTAACGAAATTGTTGTACAACCTTCAAAGCTTTTGTTGCTCATTGGCCACTTCTCCAACCCAATGCCAGCCTTTACCATGAATCCATATTCTTCTGATGATGCTATCTGAATAGCAAAGTCACGAACCAAGTCATGCATTTTCACATGCTCTTCAGTTTCAGTGCCCAACAGCATGCAACAATCTTTGAGGTTTTCGATTGCCACATAAACTTGTTTCCTTGCATATTCAATGGGCTCCTCATCTTGATGTAACCAATAGCCAACTGTATATCTCATCAAGTCCTCAATTGAAATGTCATAATCTTCTGGAAATAAACTGCATAGCAAGAAACATAACTTGGTTTCCTCGTGCTTCAAATTTTCATAGCTCAACTTAAGACATGTAAAAGCATTTTTTTGTTCGTCAAATTGTTCCATGCGCGGAAATTGAGAGTCTTTGAGCTGTTTAGACGCTACTTCCCACTGAACTGCAGATTTATCTCTTAGAGCCCTTCCCACTGTCACAAGTGCTATAGGCAAGCCTTTGCATTCTCTCGCAACCTCCCTTGCCACTGTGTTCAAGGTAGAGTCCCCATCACGTAAACCTGAATTGATTCTGAATAAATCCCATGCTTCATCTTCAGGTAAGACTCTTAAAAACACTTTTTGCTGGCACTCCATAGATGAACATATGCCTTGAAGACGTGTTGTTAGAAGAATTTTACAACCCCTGTGATCATCACCAAATGGGATCCCTATCTCTTTCAAGTCAATATGTTTCCAAACATCATCCAGGATAATAAGCATCTTCTCCACTTGCTTCAGTCTCTGCCATAATCGATCTGCTCTCCCTTCTTTACTCTTTTCTTTAATATCCAGACCTAACTTATCTGCCAGTCGATCCTGGATGTCTGTGACATTTGGATTCTGGGACACCGTAGCCATCAAAACTTCAGGAAAAAGCTGCAACTCTTTGGCTCTCCTGCCTACTTCTTTCACCAGGGTGGTTTTACCCACCCCTCCCATGCCGTACAGTCCGATCATATTGACGTTGTCATCTTTGAGAGCTTTCATGATCTGTTTCAAAGCTTCTTTTGACGATTCTGAGGGCGTGAATTCCTTTGATGGGAGAAATTCTATGGGCTGAGGATGAGCTTTGTGGGCCACTGTTTTAAACTTTTCGCTAATTTCTCCAAGTTTTCTGAAAGTCTCCGACTTCTTGGCCAGTGCCTTGCTTAACTTGAATTGTCGCATGCAGTTTGGGCACCAAGTAAAGCATTTGCCATTTTTTCCTATTTCATTTTCCAAGGGCTTCGCACCTTCAATTTCGTTGTTTGCATCTTCCAGCCACTTTTTGACACCTTTCTTAATTTCTTCAGCATTCCTTTCAGCAGCTTCGACATCTTTTTGCAGACCATCTAGTGCTAAAGCAAGGTTCTCCTTTCGTTCTTTGAATTCTTCAACAAAATTGTTGAAACAGAACATGTAACGGAACTGCCTTCCTACTGGTTCCACCATGAGTTCTGCTAGCATAGCTAAAATGGATCCACCAGCAGTTTCGAGAGCCATTTTCCGCAGGTCTGAAAATCAAAGAAATAAGGATACAGAACGTGAGAGTGAGTCACTACAAGTAAAACAGGCGCAGAGAGAATGGGAATAGGAATATCATCACCTTAATTTGGGAAAATATGTGCGAAAGGCACTGGTACTGATTACTCAATGAAATAGCGGGAGGAAGAAGAGGAGAAGGCCTTTAGCTCTGTATGGAATCCAGCTTCAAAAGCAACAAGGCAAGGTATAAGTATAACAATAAAATAGTTAATTTACATTCTAACTGATGAGTTAAAGCAGTAATTCCCATTAAAAATGCATTTTGATGACATAATTAAGATAATATAGAGACAGTGACAAACAAATAATAATAAAAAAAATAATGTGTAAAAGTACTCACCTAGCATTGTTAAACAAATCCAAATTTCACTATGCTACTTAGTCTTTAATCTCCTGAAATTTTGCTTCTAATCCGCCCACAACTTTGGTATTTTTTTAATGAATTAAATAAAAATTTAACTAAATTCTCAAACTTATCAATTCTTTAATGAAGCTCCTGATTTTATTAATTAAACTAATCTAAATCTTAATTAAAGTCTCCAACTTATTAATTCTTCAATTATTGACCAATTGACTCTCAAATTTAATAATTTCATCTTTAAACTTTAAATTTGTGTTGTCTTAATCATATTCTCAACTATATTTATTTTTTTAATATTTATTAAAAAAATTAAGTCATGAAAGAGACTGACAAAAAAAAAACAAAATAATGGGTAAAAATGCTCACCTAGCAAAGAAAGAAACGAATGAAAGGTTCAGGATAATCACTTAGACGTCTCCATGGATGATACCAGCTCGCTTCCAACAACAAATATAATTAACCTAAGCTGTGATAGGTCAAAGTTTTTTTTAGTTTTCTTTTTTTAAGGAAATAGAAGGAGAGGTTGAGGGAGGCAGAAACGGAAGAAGACATGGAAAGATCGGAGGAGAGTAAAGATAAAAATATGAATATTTGATGCTCGTTTTTCTATTTGATTGGGATTTTTTTGTGTCTCTTTTATTTGGAATTTCTTTGGAAACTTTAATAATATAATAACAAAAAAAATATTAAAATATTGGTGAAATTATTGTTCATTCAAACACAAATCTACTTTGGACTACGATAGTATTTTTCTCTAATTTTGAGTTTTAGTTTTTGATAGCAATGCTCGTTTGATTTTTTTTTTCATGCTCTTATAAATAATGTAGGAGATGAGCGAATAAGGAGAGAAATAACGTGTTTGTTTTTTATTTTTTTTTAAATAATTTTTTGTATCCTAAAATAATTTTTTGTATTTTTATATTGATATTAAAAATAATTTTTAAAAAATAAATAAAATATTATTTTAATATATTTTTAAATAAAAAAATATTTTAAAAAACAACTACTTATTCAAATACTTAAAACAAAAACCTTAAAATCACGGCATGCATGATAAAAGGAGAAAGAAAGGAATGGGACATAGAAGGAAGAATAAAAAAACAACCCCTAAACTCACGGCATGATAAAAGAAGAAAGAAAGGAATGGGACAAAGAAGGAAGAATGTAAGGTCACGTAGGCGGCCATTATTGGAGATGAAAATTAGTATGAAAAAGAGGATGATAGAGTGGTTGTCCAGATCAGAGTGATATGACCATTTAACCGAATCTCATAACTCCATGAAAGTGAAGGACCAAACCATAAATCTTAAAGGGTTCTAAATTATCTCTATTACTTTCCCTCAATTTTCTAGGCAAGAAAAAAAGAGCCAAAACGTCAAGAATTTCAGTAGAACAAAAGAAGTGATTATTACTCGATCAAAAACAACTAGAAAACAATCAATGAGAGAAAAAGACTGATAGCTAAGTATATCGCTTATTATATTCATAGAGAGAGGCGGAATTTTATAAGCCATGCAATATATATCTTTTTTCTTGGCAACCAAACACAACCAGAAGCCCAAATGAAAACAATCTTGACGAATTCCCACCAAACAATTGAACTGCTGCTGTAACTGAGATTTTCAGTTATATGTAATTTTTGTGGTCCAAAGGATAAATATTTTTCTTTTCTTTCATTTTATCAACTTAATTTCGCATGTGGAATATATTAGGACAGCTCATGGAAAACCAGATCCACCAGACTCCTAGCCGAGAATCATGTATATTAATGCAGATAGATAATGCAGCAACATTATAGGAAAACAATTGCAAATCATTCTATATTTAACTTACTGTAATTCCGCCGTAACTCCTTATATTCAGCATACATTGTGTATAAATCTATGCTCAACAACAGTAATAAAGTGTGGAAAATTTCTGTTGAAGAACTCTGTTATATCTCTCTCTGTTATAATTTACTTTATGGTATCAGAGCACCATAACTCAAATGAGACTACGATCCCTGCTTCCAACATGTCTCTATCTCAAAATCTGACCACCCAACCCACCTCCCACACAGAGAATCCACTGATTGCTCTCAACATTACAGCTCAAATCAACGAGAAATTAATTCCCTCTTCCTTTCCACAATGGCGTGCACAATTTGAAGCTCTTCTAATTGGGTATGGTCTGCTGGACTACGTCACTGGTCTCTCAGTGTGTCCTTCATCTGATGGCACTTCCCAATCTGCGTTGAAAAGAACCCATTGGGTTCGGCAGGACAAATTAATTCTCAGTGCAATCCTTGCTTCCACCTCCACCTTAATTACTCCCCTCATCGCCACCACTAAAACATCTCATGAGGCATGGAAAAAAACTAAATCACCTGAATGCTAGTCGATCTCGACTGAGAGCTATGCAACTCAAGGAGGATCTTACCTTGATTCAAAAAGGAAATTGATCGATTCAGGAGTATCTCCACGCAGTAAAAGCGTTGGCTGGTGAAATTGCTCTAATCGACCATCCCATCTCTGATGATGATCTAACTCTTTATCTTCTTCATGGTTTGGGTTCTGATTTCAGGGAAATTGCTGCACCAATTCGTGCGAGGGAGAAATCCTTAAATTTTGAAGAACTTCATGATCTGCTGGTTGGTCATGATAGCTACCTTCGGCGGATGGAATCGGCTACCCAGCAACTTGTGGCATCGGCGAATTACACAAATCGCAAGAACTCGTTTGGTAATTCTTTCTAGATGAATTAAAAACCCAATGGTTTCTCATGAAACCAGGGTCCCCATAGAGAAAACCGGTACAATAATAAGCCATTCGGCCAGCCCAATACAACACAAAAAAGGTATCAGCCCAAATGTCAATTTTGTGACCAAATTGGTCACACGGCCAAAACATGCCCCCGCTTGAATTCTCATGTAGTCACAACAAACTGCACTTCTACCGCTAATGCCACAGACAATAAATGGCTCATGGACTCTGCTGCATCCCATAATATTACTGGTGATCTCAACAACCTATCAATTCACTCAGAATATGATGGCACTGATGAAGTCGTGCTCGGTGATGGTTCAGGTTTGACTGTCTCACATATAGGATCTTTAACCTTAAAATCAAAACACAAAAATTTCATTCTCAAAGACACACTTTGTGTTCCAGATATCTCCAAAAACCTTATATCTGTGCACCATTTTACTGCTCAAAATAATGTCTTTATTGAATTTCACCCGTCTCATTTTCTTGTGAAGGACACGAACTCAGGGGTGATCCTGGCAAAAGGTGCATGTGAAAATGGTGTTTACATCTTCCCGAATACACTGGCGGCAGCTCTCCTTCCCATGGTCGCCAATGTGCATGAAAAGACCTCTCTTGACGGCACAAACGGCTTGGTCATCCTTCCTCCAAAATTGTTCACAATGTTGTTCGTCAGTTTTCACTTCCATTCACAACCACTCAAAAGTCAACTCTATGTCCTTCATGTTCTATTAATAAAGCACATCAACAACCTTTTCGATCCACTAGTCTATCAAGCACTGCACCTCTTAATCTCATTTACACTGATGTTTGGGGTCCTGTTCACTGTGTTGGTTTAGATGGCTCTCGGTATTACCTCATTTTCATTGATCACTACACCAAATACATGTAGTTTTACTCTATGGAAACAAAATCTGGGGTTGCAAAAATTTTTCCACAATTAAAAAATCTCGTGGAAAACCGGTTCCAAAGCAAAATCCAAACCATATACTCAGATAATGGGGGTGAATATATGAGTTTAAAACCTTTTCTCTCCCTTCATAGCATAAGTCATTTCACTACCGCTCCACACATACCACAACAAAATGGTGTTTCCGAGCGTCGTCATCGTCACCTAGTGGAAACTGGTCTCACATTACTTCATGATGCAAATCTTCCTTTAATATATTGGCCATATGCATTTCACACAACCACGTACCTTATCAACCGTCAACCAACACCACTGCTTCAAAATATTTCTCCATATCAAGCTCTTTTTGGTCAACAGCCCAATTATCTCAAACTGCGAAAATTTGGGTGTGTGTGTTACCCTCTCACCAAACCATACAACAAACACAAGATGGAACCAAAATCCAGATCCTGCATTTTTTTAGGCTATTCCCTTACTCAAAATGCATATCGGTGTCTGCATCCACGCACTCAACGTGTTTACATTTCATGCCATGTTTTATTTGATGAAGATCAAAAACCATTGACCGAATCTGTTTCCTCTTTACTTTCACCCACTACCTCACCTATCTCCACTGTTCCTAATTCGGTCCCAGTTACTGTCCTGCCTTCTTCGCCACCGGTGTCTTCGGTCACTGCACCTCCAGGTAACCCTCCAGTCTCTACTTCCTCTAATTTATCTTCTCAATTGGTTTTGTCCTCTACTGGTAACACCCTCACACCTACAAATCCTACCCTTCCACCCTCCATTCACCGTGTCAATCATACCCCAGGACCTAGACCCATTACTCAACCTGCAACTGAACCACAAATCACTTCCCACCACCCACAACCATCAATCTCTCGACCCCAACAGATGACCACTCGGTCTATGAACAAAATTTTTAAACCCAAACAACTGAACAGTGCTACCAAACACCCCATGCCCAATACCATTAAACCCACATGTGTCAGTCAAGTCGTTTCTGAACCTCACTGGCGTGAGGCCATGTCTCATGAACTAACCGCTCTCATGCGGCATGGGACATGGGAACTGGTACCTCCTCCACAACATTGCAACCCAGTCGGTTGTAAATGGGTTTTTAGAGTCAAACGTAAATCTGATGGGACAGTGGATAGATTTAAAGCCCGTTTAGTGGCTAAAGGGTATCATCAACGTCCGGGAGTGGACTATACGGAGACATTCAGTCCCGTAGTTAAGCCTGCAATAATTAGAATCATACTTTCCATTGCTGTGATGAATGGTTGGGGCTTACGCCAACTGGACATTAATAATGCTTTCTTACATGGGGCGCTCAGTGAAACTGTGTATATGTTGCAACCCCCAGGTTTTAAAGATTCAAGCAAGCCTGGTCATGTCTGCCGACTTCGAAAGGCCATCTATATCTCAGACAGGCCCCTCAGGCATGATATTCTGCCTTGAAAAATGCCATACTTCAGTTTGGTTTTAAGAGCTCCAAGGCAGATTCTTCATTATTCATTTTTCAGCATAAGTCAATTAGCTGCTATTTTCTGGTATATGTGGATGACTTAGTGATTACTGGAAATAATTCAAACAACATACATTGTGTATAAATCTATGCTCAACAACAATAATAAAGTGTGGAAATTTTCTGTTGAAGAACTCTGCTATATCTCTCTCCGTTATAATTTGCTTTAGAATATTCAGTCTTTTGTTTTTCCAGACACAGAATTTGAATCCTTTATACATTCTTAAAACCAAATTTGAATTCTAACTTCCTAATGAAGGAATAATAAAGATTATTGCATGTACAAATTCTCCATCAAAAAACAAATAATAAAGTCCCCTATGTTAATGACTTAGCCCTGTAATTTATTAAAATTAATTATTTAGTCCTTAAAGTATCCCAACCTGCATACTTTTCTTTTCCTTATTTTATTTTTCAAGAA
>Ga0325411_1007508_pt1 | contig 11885 bp, 7 predicted proteins | sample PopdelMetagenome_13_FD_206181 | JGI IMG/M metagenome (GOLD analysis project Ga0325411, IMG submission 206181) | Populus deltoides microbial communities from Bellville, Georgia, United States - Xylem-PdIQD-R4 | ecosystem: Host-associated > Plants > Phyllosphere > Stem > Wood/Secondary xylem...
TTTCTCCAAATCTCTTTCATGTCCTTATCCTCTATGTAAGTTTTTAAGAAACCCCAAGAGAATAATTTCTTTAAAATCATCTGAAGCAGAGGAGATATCTTCAACAGAAGATGAGTGGCTACAAAGACTCCCTGACAAGAAAAAGCCTCTGTACTCTCATAGCTTACCTTGCATTGAAGCTTGGTTGAAGGATTTGGGGTTTTATCAAAGCAAGGAGGACCGTGCTATTTGGTTTATTGAGAAACCTGATTGGCATGCTCAGTTGTCCCTTGATGTCACTGATCTTTTTATAAGGTAAAGTTGGGTTTTTTTGGTTTTGGTTTGTGGTTTTACCCTCTGGGTTTTTGTTGTTTTGTATATTTGTTTTGAGGTTGTAAAGGTATGTGATTAATTGCTGTCAAGTTTTGAACTTTGCTTATGGTCATGAGGTTTGGTGCTTTGCCACTGGTGTGGTGTATTATATTTGATCTTACTCTTACTGTGAATGGTTACCTGATAGGTGCTTTTGCATCATGTTGATAACTTGGTTTCATTTATATGATTATGTTGAGTGGTTTCTACATGTAATTTAAATCTCTTAGAAGAAGAAGGAAACTTGTGCTTCTATGGACAAAAATGGTGTTCATTTTGATTTGAATTGGTGAACAACAGATGTTGTGGGTGAGCTATATCGTAGCTATCATTAGATTATGCCTGGTGGTTTTGGATAGTTTTCTATGGCTTTTGCTGTAATCTGACAAGTCACCGTGTGCTTTGTCATGGCTATTGCTCAAAGTTTGTCTGTCCATCTTGGGCAACATAATCCCAATGGAAATTATTTGTATAATGATGGAATTGATATATTCTTGTTAGTGCTGGGAATTCTGCTGCCCAGAAGAGAACATAATCGAGGAAAAGGATCTAGCTGGTCCCAACTACTTTGACTCTAGGGATTTGGTGAGGTGAGATGAGTAAAGGGACTACCACCATTTAATAATTTTGGGTGATGCAATGAAAACCTTTCTAAGCCTGTAAAAAGCTGAAGAACCACTGTTAATAGCTAGCCATTTTATCTACAAAACAGTACATTGTATCCACATTTCTCCTTAATTAGTCTTGTTGTAATCTGTGAAACAATCTAGCCAGTATGATAGTGGTTTGCTTCTGGGGAAGAAGAAAAACATGGTGTGCGAGGCTTGCTTTTGGGGAAGAAGAAAAACATGGTGCAGAACAATATTATCGAAATATTGGTAGTTTATAGATGACTCGAATGAATAAATTTGTTGTTGTTTCAATCAGATTAGCAGTGCTGCAGTCTGCAGCTATGTATATAGTAAAGAATTGAGTTTCAGGATTAGCAATTGTAAGTGTGAATTCACTTTTTGTGGAAGGAGCAATGGGGGCAATTGATGATGGAAGATTTCTAAAGGTGAACAGTTTGTTTTGCTTTGGATAAATTGTGCGTATAGGAGGTGAAAAGCATGGTGCTGCTAGAGTTAGAATTGGATGGATGGTTGCATGACATATACCCATACAATGCAGATAATAAGTTATAGGAATAACAAAAGTTTCTTTTTCATCATAATGTAGAAAAGTAGTTTCATGCTCATAGATGATGCAAATAAAAGGATTCGAGTAAGAGCAAAAGCTAAGATGGATTAGTGATTATGTGAAGGAAATTGGTATCAAATATGTGAGAAATTGGAGGCAGTATCAATCAATGGTGACAGGGAAGTTAGCAAGTGTATTATAGCTTGCAGATCAATTGGTTAACATTGATTCAATTTGGGCTAGCCAGAGTCCTTCTAAAATTAATGACAGAAACCCTCCTTTTCATATCTGTGTCGTGTTCTTTAAGAAAATGATTTCTCAATTTAAACAGCAGCTTCCATATTCTTGGATATTGTCTATCTTTGACTATGGTGATGATGAGTACAGGCCTTTGAACTTTTGTTTTTACCAAACTTTCTCCACCATCAAGTCTTCTAAAATATTAGGCAAAGTAATTACTTTCGGGCAGGTGCCGTTAGAGAACTAGGTGGTCAGTAGGTGCAATCTGTCTTTCTTTCCTTGCTAGGTGCAAAAGGCTCTTTGGTGGTCTTGATGCTGAGAGCTAGAGTTCATCCAATTCCATATGTGACAGACTTTTGAGAACATTTGAATTTGACTGCTACATTCAAGAAAGCTTTCAAGGTAGCTGACGCTCCTATTCAAGAGCAAGGCCAGTGCAACGATACCATTTCTCACTGAATCTTGGTTGATTTTCAATAGAGGAAAAGGGATGATGGAGAGGTCTGGATAATTTTAAGTGCAAAACAAGGTTCAATTCGTGATGCTGCTTGCCTGAAAGTTCACTTTTCCCTACCCTCCCTTGCTATTCAATTATTTGAACGCTCAACCTGACAGGACTAACCAATTGATTTATCAAATTCCACAAACTAAGATATCATCGTTTATCCAGGGTAGTTAGATTTTGCTCTTGGAATGGATTCTGAGATGCTCATTTGATGCAAAAGGGAGGAAATAAGTCTTCATAGTAAGTTACGCATTTCATCCTTTTAGTTTTATTGCTGGGCTAAACAGATTGTATCTTGTGATGCAGGTACTTGAAGAATGGACCAGGGAATCTTGAAAAGGATATGGAGAGGAGATTCAGTTACGCACTGAGTAGAGAAGATATAGAAAATGCCATTCTTGGAGGACCATAGAGTCAATGAATGCGATCATTGCATCCTTTGAATGGTCTCGTTATTTATTCATGGGAATATCTCATAGGACTTGCATGGTGCTCATTCCTCATTCTGGCACATGCCCTCCTTTTTTTTGTTTTATTTTTCCTTTGATGTATCCTAACTTGCCTAATCCTCCTTAATGGGCTTTGATGATTGATAAATGCCTGACGCTCTTGCAAAAATGGCCACTTTTGTTGAATTGCCCAGCAAAACTTGATATTTGAATACAGTTACAAAACTGATGCTAGGAACTTCTGTTTCTCATCCTTCTTTTATCTCCCTTCCTAGCCCTACAGTATTTTGTGATACGTCAAGTCCTACTCATACCTTGTCCTGGAACCATTGTCTTTGCTGCCAGCTTCGTAGTGATTCTGCTGCATGAAATAAATTTCAGCTTCAATGTGATTCTGCTGTTTGTAAATGAGACCAGTACTCCATCCCAAGGTGTCCAAACAGTGAACCTTCCGTCTTCATTAGCTTTGTTGGCTCATCATACGCCACTACTTTTCCTGAAATAGATCACAAACAGCTCACTGGTGCATCTTGAATTTTGTTCTGATATATCTCCACATGAAGTTCTCACAACAGTTGGCTCACTTTCTCAAGTGTTAAGTTCTGTTCTATCTTCTGCTACTCCAGAAAGGAGACCTATGACATTATATGAATTGACAAAAAATGGCATACTCACCCCCAAATCTATATTGAAATTGAAGTGCATTAACACATGAATTAAAGGTATGAAACTCACCATCGCTAATGGAAAGTACCATCGTGCAATCCATCACGGTTGCTCTTCTATGAGCTACTGTGATCACAGTGCAATCTCAAAATTCAGTCTGTACAGTCTTCTGCAAAATCAAGTCAATTTCATTGTTAATAGTTTTTACTCATTATTTGGATTGTTTTTATACCTACCAATATAATCGTGTTATATCAAATTAATTCTTGAATAGTTTTAATTTTTTTTCATTTAAAAAAAACACTACAATGCCTAAACATATTTTTTTAATATTAAAAAAAATTAATCGGATCCGCCAAGCCAATAATCTAGTTAGACTTTATAGCATATCTTGAAGAAATGTCTGGAAGCATTTCTTGAAGGGTCTAAAACAATTTTTCCCTTCTAAGAGCAGATCTTCAGATCTCCCAGACACTATTCTGATTCAATATCTCCCATGCATAAGATCGTGGATGGGGTTTTCGGCTTTCTTGACCTCTTAAACAACCTGCTTTCTGGACAACTTGATGTACTGTATGTTGAAAGATAGAAAGTTATATTTTTCAAGCTTTAAAAATTACAAGTAAAAAAAAAACTAAAAACTCTGATTTGATAAATTTGAATGTTAATAATAATAATAATATGATTAATCTAATCTAAAAATAATGTACAATTTGTTTAATAGTAGTTAAAACCAACATAATTAATTAATGAAATCCAAATTAAATAAAAATCTGAATTTTAATTAAAAAATTAGAAAAAAAATTATTCCTGTTCTTATAAAAAAACACACCAACTTCCTTATTGTTTCATGCATTTGAAAATCTATCTGTTCTGAATTTGGCTAACAATTTTAAATGGTGATTATTTTTAAAGTATTTTTTATTTAAAAATATATTAAAATATTTTTTAAAAATTTTATTTTTAATATCAATATATCAAAAACATGAAAAAATAATTAATTTAAAAAAATAAAAAAAATTCAAATCTTTTTAAAACACAAAAACAAACAAACTCGAAATTCACACCATGAGATTGCCTTTGTTTACTCAAACAATGAGTTTACACAACAGTTTTTCTCTCTTTTTTTTTTGTGAGTGGAGAATTACCATATTTATTGAAAAATTGCTGTGCCTTGGAATTTGCAGACCTAAGTGGAAATAAACTGTACGGATAGATGCTTGAGATTAAGAGACTCGTTAAGATTAAAGAAGATGAAAGTGAAGTGTAATATAACACGAGCACTTGCATCGTGACTATTACTATGAAAATAATTAGCATTCACTGACTTAAATGCATGAAAGAATTCATGCTCATGATGGTGGATGCAGAGGAAAGATTAAAGTTTGTGGACTCTCTCTCCATATAAATATTCTTCAATTTTCACCTCCGAGGAATAAGAAGAATTAAGCTCTTGAAACTCGTGGAAAATGGCCAATTATATTCAATTGCCCCGTAGAAATTAGCAAGCTTGATGTTTGAAAACAGGTCGGAACACAGTGTTGTTGCAATACTATAGATCCTGCTTCATTCCCGGCCCTGGAATATCCTTCTTTTTGCTGCCAAGCCAGTGCGAATTGTGAAGATACATGAGAAATAATCGTCAGCTTCAATGTGATTCTGCTGCGTGTAAATGAGACCAGTACTCCTTCACAAGCTGACGAAATACGGAGCCTTCCTTCTTCATTAACTTCGTTGGCTCATCGTACTCGACTAGTTTTCCTGAAATGCAACAGAAACAGCTCACTGGTGCATCTTGGAATTTCTTTTGATAGCTCTACATTAGTCTCTTTCTTGAGTGATAAGTTGGGTTTTATCTTTTGTTTTATGAAATGGAAGCCAAGTGGAGGTTTGGCAATAAATCTCTTTGTAGCTCTGGTATTTTGGGGCGAGGCGACTCCAGAAAAAGAAGCCTCTACCAATGTTTTGCGCTGCATGGATGAATGATCAGCTCCTTCATTTAACTGCATTAAGAATTTCTAGATGCGAGTATCTTACAGTGGGCAACAATTTACAGCGAATCAGCCAAGTCACGGAGGAGCAGGACACAAATCGATATTGAAGAGCATTTTTTAGATAAAAATTGAAGCAGGCAAACCTACCATCGCTGATGGCAAGCACCATTGTGCAATCCATCACGGTTGGTATCCTGTGAGCTACTATGATCACAGTGCAATCCGAAAACTCTGTCCGAATAGTCTTCTGCAAAATCAAGTCGGTTGCATTATCAATTGATGCAGTTGCTTCATCAAGCACCAATATCCTACTTCTCCTCAGAAGGGCACGACCCAAGCAAAATAGTTGTCTCTGCCCTATGCTCCAATTTGATCCGTCTTCCACAACTGTAGCAGGTTAGGTTGCTCATCATTGACTGAACATTACAATCAAAAGAATACATAAACACATTATTTACTCTATATATGAAAGAAAACATACCTAAAGAATCTAAACCCTGGTCCTTCTCCTGAACAGCCTCTTGAAGTTGACACTTTCCCAGAACCTAAAAAATTCGAAACAGAATTTTCAAGTTAGAAAGCTTGCCGATAGAGAATGTATGCCTCATTTAGTGGTTTATTGGCAATCGTCACTGGATTGATTATGTGCAACGAATCAGAAAGTTACCTCCCATAACTCCTGGTCAGTATGTTGTGATAATGGGTCCAAATTGTATCTCACAGTCCCGTTAAAGAGAGTAGGATCTTGTGGTATTATTCCAAATCGTGATCTCAGATCATGAAGTCCGACCTTAGAGATGTCAATGCCATCTACAACGATTTTTCCTCCAGCTGGTTCTACCAGTCGAAATAGAGCACCAATAAGAGTTGTCTTCCCACTGCCAGTTCGACCAACAATACCTATCTTGTGTCCTCCTTCAAACGTGCAACTGATTCCTTGAAGAACTAGTGGCGTGTCAGTTCTATATCTGATCTGTTTGATATTTGAGCTCTTTCAGTATGTTAGCCTTCATAAGTTGTTTCATTAAACACCAATAAAACATAGACGTAAAACTTACCTGCAAATCACAAATATCCACTTTACCCACTGCTGGCCAATTGAATGGAGGACGGTTATCTTCTATCACCTCAGGGGCTTCACTTGGTACATGCATGTATTGATTCAGCCTTTCAACTGAAATGATGTAATTTGCTAACGTGCATTGGTTTTGGATCGAAGACACCATGGAAATATTTAATGAAAGTCCATAGGAAAGTGCCATTCCAATAAATCCTGCAGTAATGGAAGTTGATATTACTTTAATTATTGTATACCAGTGTCAGAACTAGGAAGTTCCTAATATTTTATTTTATGTTAAAAAACAGTTGACAAAAAGTGACGAATGTCCTATATCTCAACACGGAAGTTTATATATGCTCACCAGAGCTAAAAGTTCCCGGAGGAAGCAAAACCATGCAGAGTGCTGCAGAGGCAAGGACACATGCACTGAATGTTTCAAGGCGTTGAATCAACCACTCATTTGCAGCAAAACTGTGAAAGAAAGGAGTAGCGTTGATGTCAATAAGGTTAAGGTTTCTTCTTCCTCCTCGAAGGCCCTTATTGTCATGGCTCCTGCAACAGATTCAGCTAAATGATTTGCCACTAAGGACTTGGTTGTGCCATTGATCCGCATCATCTCTTTAGCAGAGGCAAAGTAATATCTCTGTAGATAAGAACCACATAATCTTCAAATCCACTTTATAAAGGTAAAAACCAACTTCAATGGCAGTGCCCCTCAAAAGAAAGAGATCAGAAACGAATATTGCCACTATTCAGTCATACAATCAATGAATAAAAACCACTACAATAAGTGCATAACAAGAATACCTGTAAGCGAATAGCCAAATAAATCATTGGTATAGAGACAAACAGGACTTGCCAGGTAATAACAGCCAGTACTCCCAGGTTACTATACATGTTTGTGGTTGAACCAACAACAAAGATGAAACTGAAAGAAACATCAAGATCGACAATGCTCAGGTCTGACGCAATCTATGAGACATAAAAAAAGAAAACACAGGACTAGATCAATTAGCTATGCATCATCTCTCATGAAGAAAACAACAATTTCTAGGTGAGATGCTAACCCGACTCAGTATTCTTCCAAGAGGTGTGGAGTCATAGAAAGACATAGGTGCACGAAAAAGAGAATTTAGTAGCTGGGAAAATAATGACTTTGATGATTGAATACCCAAAACAACTACAGATATAGATCTACAGAGCAAGAAAAGCATTGAAATAATTCCGATACACAAATAGACCGCGATTAACCGCAATGTGCTAACATGAGGATCATCAACATTAGTTGCCATCCATGAGTTCTGCGATATCTGACCAATGGCAAACAACAGGTGACTGAATGCCGCCAGGGAAAAGTACAAGTATCCTTTGTTTTGATTTAGGTACTGGATATAAGGTTTAAACCCTGTGTCTCCCACTTCTTTTTCTTCCTGCTTAATCAGTTGATCTCCTTGAGACGTTCTATGCTGCTTCTCTATATGACTATTCTTGATCTCCCTAGCAGGTAATCCTTCTATTTGTGGATCATTACCTTCAGTAAGCCTTTTAGAACCGGCTGTTTCTTTGTGTGCATTGACAAGGCCCTGAAATTCTTGGCTTGAGGACAATAGCTGATGATAAGGAGCGGCTTGTAGTATTTCTCCAACAGCCATCAACTGTTAAATAAAAGAGAAAGTGAAGTTTAATAAGCAATGGAATTGCAGTGAGTGTCTAATTATTTCCTGGGTGACTAAAAAAAAGTATACCGACCATAACAGAGTCGAAAGCCGGCAAGAAATCAACTTGATGCGTCACAAGCAGGACTGTTTTCCCTGAAAGTGCTCCCATGATATATTCCTGCCAAGAATTATGTTAGATTTTTCACGGAAGGCTAATAACTAAGAAGTGGAGACAAGGCTTGCTCTTAAGAAAACTTGATTACATTAAATAAGCTTGTTGCAGTGTGTGCATCCACAGCACTGAAAGGATCATCCAAGAGATATATATCTGCATTCTGATAGAGAGCACGGGCAAGTTGAATTCGCTGCTTTTGACCACCACTCAAATTGACTCCTCTTTCACCTATTTCAGTAAGATCACCATAAGGAAGCAACTCAAGGTCCTTTACCAAGGAGCAGCGCTCAATTGTGTCTTGGTATAGTTGTCCATCCATTTCAGACCCGAACAAAATGTTCTCTTGTATGGTTCCTGTCTGGATCCAAGCTGTTTGCGACACATAGGCAACCCTCCCATATACTTGAATCTGCAGATCATAGAAATTGAAAAGAGTTTCTCATTAGCAAAAGGACAGTTGTTTCACTCATGAAAGAGTGAATCCGATTACCTGAATCAAAGCACATCAGTTCTTAAAAAACACAAAAAGCTAGAAGATCATTGCGACATATACTGAAGAGAAAGTTATCCAAGGATTGAAATGTAAGTTTGGCGGCAAAGTTGGTAAACTTACAGTTCCCTGTGTAAATGGAACTTCTCCAAGAATTGCTGCCAGAAGGGTTGACTTGCCTGAGCCAACTTCTCCACATACGGCCACCTTTTCACCATGCCTCATCTCTAAACTCACATTTCTCAGTGTGGGCTTTGATGGATTCTCTTCCCATGAAAAATCAGCTGACTTGATTAAAACAGAACGTTTCACAGTCCCCTTGTTACACTTTTGCCGAGTATTTCCACTCTGCAACTCTGGTGCCTCGAGAAATGTCACAATACGTGCAAAAGCAACCTTTGCTTGAACGACCACTCCAATAACATCAGAGATTGATCTAATTGGGTCTTGAACAAGACGCAAAGCCGCGATAAAGGTGAAAACATTGTTAGCATGCAGAGGTATTTTCAGGAAATAGCATGCCCCGAAGGTAGCAGCAGAGATCAATACAGGAGAAGACCATAAGAGAAAACTATTATAGGCTTTGCGCATTTGCACTGCTGACAACCATTTATACTCCACCGCTCTCAGATTTTCTATGGCATTCTTAAAATGGTTTTCCCAAGCATATAATTTCAATACCTTCATGTTAACCAGAGCCTCATTGCAAGCCTTCAATCTCTCATCTTGTGCCGCCATAAGCTTAGACTGAAACTTATGTTGTAACTTTGCTATTGGAGTGTTGCACAACACAGTGATTATTATAACCACTAAGGCAGCAAATGTTGCAAGCCCCATTGCACGGTAAAGAATTAAAAGAGAAACGCAGATCTGCAAGCTTGTTGTCCATGTCTGATGAAACCAGAAGGGAAACTCACCTATCCTGTAGGCATCTACAGTAACATAGTTCATTATTTCACCACCCGAGTGCATCAACCTGCCAAGATTGGATAACCTCAGTTGCTTCTTATATATTGCAGCCGTTAGCAAGGACCTTACTTTCAAACCAATAAGCCTGCTCCTAAAATACCATTGCCTTTGCGATAAGGACTCTAGGTTCTTTGAAAAGAAGAGCGTCAAGGCCAGTACATAACCTTCATACTTAAAACCTGCTTTCCCTTCAGCAACCAAAATGAAGGCATTAAGAAGTAGAGGCCCAACTGATAAAGTAAGTATCTTTAGCAATGCAAAGAACCCAGAAATTAGAATTTCTTTCCAGTGGCACAAGATAATTGTCCACAAGAGAGATGGTTGAGATGATTCAGCTTGGTTTTGTTTGTTCAGTTGCTCCAAAAACTCCATATAACAGCTTTCTGCTCGGTCTACCTCTCGCAACTTTGGTATATCCTCATCCTCCAGAGTTTTCTCCCCGCCCTTTCTCATCAACGGATTCAACCACCAAAATGAAATTTTATTAAAGAATCCGGCTTCAGCAAACGGAGTAACTTGGACAGCAGAATCTGTTTTAATTGCACCATTGGCCTCGCCATTTATTGGTGCATATAGATCCCTTTCATCACTCCCTTCGTGATGATGTACCTTGCAAACACATAACAATAACAATATTGCTCCTGGAAAGGACAGGACATCCAAAGCTATCTTAACCAATATTCCTTTTCCTAAAATGACACTGTATATGGATAAAGCACAGACAATTACAGCAAACAAGAAGGCAAGGATGGACAGTAGCCGCAACAGCATTCTGTGAAGATGCTTCCCTCGAAGGCTTATGTTTAAACACACTAAAAGCCATGTAAACCCCTGAAACAACACCACAAGCCAACTTTTCAAAGGAAAGGCGGTTTGTTTTTTCCTCAGCTTCTCTTCTAAAATCCATATGCCCGAGCACAAGTACACAAATCCAATACAACCATTGAATATAGCAGAAACTATCTGTAGCCTTGAATAGCCTTGTAATCGAGGTGGGATTTTATCTATTTTTGGCGATGAAGAAGATTTTTGTATGAAAGTGAATAAGAGCATGATTAGAAGCAAAACATTAAAACAAATAATCAACGCATGATTGATACATGAAGTTGGTTGAAACACCAGACTAGAACTAGATGGCTTTTCACCAATATTCAAATTGCCGGATCCCCCACAAAACACCATCCACAAGTCCTCCATTAGCTTTCCTTTCCTATTTACTTCTCAGCTTCTTCACTGGCATACAAGGTAAATAAGACTGGTCTGTGTTACAAGATAACTCATCAATTTATCAAATTTCCAGAATCATCCAACAACATATTTAGTAAACTTTGAAATTAAAAAAAAAAAAGCTTTCTGCACACACCCCAGAATGGTGAGTGCCATCAATTACAAAGAACCTAAAAAAGAAAGAAGAAGGATCAGAGATAGAAGACAAAAAGAAATTCTCAGAAAGTGATGCGTGTTTTTTACCGAACAAATACATATCAGTTATGAAACTTTGGAAAAACCGTGGTCTGGTGTGGTGTGGGATGGAACAATGTACTGCGTCGTCATGGCTCACGTATGGCCTGTCTGTTTGACGTATGTTTTGTCTTTTGTCTTGTTTTCGGCTTTCCAACAAAGACGAGAGACCCTGTGGACCGATCAGTGTTCTTCATTTCTCTTCCTGGTTAGAACTACGGTTTCTTGCTCCATTCTACTTCCCACATGTAACATTACGACTTGTTTCTAGTTCATTAAATATATATCCTTCTTTGTTTTTCCTAATCTCAGAAAAATATTAGAGAAAAATATAAAAATTTTCAGATATATAAAATCAATATAAAAAAATATCTTTAAAATGATTAAAAAAATACTTTGTTTTAATTGGCATGTGACACGTATTAATTAAAAAAAACCTTACCATCATATAAAAAAAATATTAAATTAGTCACAGGTTTATCTAAAGATTTTCTTGATTGAATTTTAAAGTATCACATATTCTTGATTAATTCATTCCAGTTATGTCAACAAGGTTTTTTCTTTTCTTTTTTCATGCGTGAGAGTGTGTGTTATTTTATGCAATAAACGACACCATTTTGAAGAGAATTTGACATCATTTGTCAAAATATTTCGATGTTTTTGGACAAAGAGAACCTATTCAGAAATT
>Ga0325411_1007511_pt1 | contig 11883 bp, 5 predicted proteins | sample PopdelMetagenome_13_FD_206181 | JGI IMG/M metagenome (GOLD analysis project Ga0325411, IMG submission 206181) | Populus deltoides microbial communities from Bellville, Georgia, United States - Xylem-PdIQD-R4 | ecosystem: Host-associated > Plants > Phyllosphere > Stem > Wood/Secondary xylem...
TTGTTCTTTTTAATAAATAATTTATAATTTATTTATATTGAATATATATATATATATATATATATATATATATATATATATATATATATGAACAGTACAATTCTGAAACGGCACGCTGAAACGCTCCGAAACCGAAACATTCCGTTCCAATTGAAAAAACAAAACACATGCCGAAACGGTATTAACAACCTTGCTCATAATCAAATCATCTTGTTGTTTCCATGACACAAATGTTGTTTTGTGGACAGGAACAACCATGGATGATGGTATAGGATGAGAGGAGGGACATGGTAAAGATCCATCAATAAAAAAGTAAATACCATAGCTTAAGAGATAAGGTTTCATTTGCATCCTCCAATACATGTACTTGTCATGTAGTTGTCATGAGTTACTTTTAAGGTAATAACTTGTTATGTGTAGGCTAAGGGAACCATAGAATGAAGATGAGAACCAAGAGCAGAATCAGTAACAAGAGGGGTAGTCGGTAAGAGTTCGACAAACTAAGAAGAAAACATTAATGCAGAGGATGACAACTAATGAAGCATGAAACCAGATGTCATAATAGAAAAAGAATAAAGCGATTATGTAGAGGCTTGCAACTGAGGTATGATTGAAGAAGAAGGACTTGTTGGCAGACAGCATAGCAAAATGACATTATAGATTTGTCAATAGAATCAAGTGCAACGTTGATGTTTTGATTAGGGTCCATGAATAATAGATTTGTATAAAACTCTAATATCAAATTAAGATATAATAAGTGTTTAGGAGGCTTAAATAACTGTATTAGTCATCCTCTGTATTCATACAATTAGGGTTATATATAATATTAAGAATGCAACCCCTTGCACACAATTAAAACTAAACATGGTAACATAATTTGCTATATAATTGTATTCCCTGTAATAAGTATAATTATCAATTGATTTGGATTAGTGATCATATGGTTAAAAATAATTAAATATCATATAAAATAACCAATTTTAACTTAAAAATCTAAACTGTTAAATAATATTTTAAAAATAATTTTATATAAACTTTATTGGATTTAAATTTTAGAAGAACCCGCCAGAGAATAACTTCTTAGTATAAACATAGATGATCATACTGAAATATAACTTAGTTTTGGAGATTCTTACATCAAGAAATGAAAAGGAAAAAAGTATAGTGTGTGTGTGTGTGTGTGTCCGTGTGTGTGTGTGTGTGTGTGTGTGTGTGTGTGTGTGTGTGTGGGGCATGGGAATAGGCCTGGCTTAAGAATGGAAGGGAATGTAGTAAAACGCCAAAAGGAAATAACCCAGGAAAACCCTTCAAAATTCCTTATTGCCAGAAACAGCAAAAGCACCAGCTCTATATCTATCTGCCTTTGAAGTTAGAGTAACGCATGCCCTATGAAGCTGACACAAACACACATACAAACACCCTAAACACTCACCTATCTATCTTTTCTTTCTTTGATGGCTCACCTTTTCAAGCTACCAACATGGATTCTCTTAGCCAGTGCAAAACCCATCACTCCTCTCAAGAGATAGTACTAGATTCTATTTTCACACTTTCTTTTCCCCCTTTCATCATCTATATATCATACATGAGAGAGAGATTAAAAAAATAATTATTATATATTTCTCCCTATAGTGTATAAGCAGATTATATATTGATGATCGATGATGTGTTCATTTTGCATGGGAATATATGACAAATCATGAATCGTGATCATGATCCTTTTGGGTCATTATTTTTTATTTATTTCGAGTATTAGTAAGACCCCACTCCCACTCTTGCTGTCATCATTGCAGCTGAGATGGTGGTGGGGGATGGTATTTCTTTTTAACTTTGAACTTGCCTTTTTTTGGGTAGGGTTGAAGGAATGTCTCTTTGCATGAGCTTGTGAATTTTCTCTTTTTTCATCAATCTTCGTGCCCTCCACTTGTCTTGGGACTATGGATTGTTGTTCACTTTGTGTGTGTGTATGTGTGTGTGTTAAATGGAATGGAAGGAACTTTCAAGCTTAAGCTTTGGTTCTGTCTTGCTAATTAGTGATTAACGTTTTCCCATGTCAGTTTCGCTCTTGTCAATGTTCATAGACAGCTCTAAAACATTACTTGTGGTGATTTGCAATAAAGTTGGAGAAGGTGTAGGCATTACAAACAAAATGTAGAGCTTTTATCCATGCCCTGAAGAACTATTTCCTTTCTTTTTCAGAAAAAAAAGAAGAAGAAGAAGTAATATTATATGCTTGCTCACACACGAAAGAAAAATAAGAATTTTTTTTTATAAATGAAATTGATCAAAAAGAACATATGATAAATTTGAAGAAGACAAATATGAAATATCCAAATTGATCCCATGTTGCTTTCGTGCTTGGATTTTATAATTAGATAATTACATGAATCATATCAATAACCTAATATATTTTATTTTATAAAAAAACTAATAATATTTTCCTTCAATTTTCCACATTTTGGAGCTTTTTATACGAGCTTTGTGCAGATTTGATGGCTATGAATGATAAATGACTTCATTGAAGTTTCATAGACTCATCCTAGCCCAGCCAACTCTTCGAACAGTGGATTGGGCCTGGTAATAATTATCCAGGCCTGGCATGTCAAGAACTCACTTCCATGTTTTGTTTTATTCCAGCACACTGAATCCGCTGTCTAGGAACCATCCCCATTTCTCTGGATCCTCACACAAGGAGCTTCTGAATTGGTTGCCGAAAAGAGAAATATTTGGTTCTCTTGACGTATTGTTCTGCCATACATATAAAAGTGATTCATCATAATTAGTTTATTTCCAGGAACATTTTTTTAAACAATATATATAGGAGTTGCAATGTCTTTTTATCATTAATAAAGATTTTCACTTTAAACTAAAAGGTTTATACGTGTATTCAATAAAATAAATTAAAAATCATGTATATTATTAAATGATAATAAATTAGCTGATTTTGATCAAAGATTTAGTTGAGAGATTGCGATAAAAATACAATTTTTTAGAAATAAAAATAGAGATTAAATATTTATTTTAATTTGAAATTGAATTCCTAAAGTTTTAATTGATTTAAATCAATAAAATTGAATATTATTTTGCCAAATCGAGTATTAATACAATATTAAAACTTATTCTTAACATCACGAGAATCTTCTATAAAGCCAACCAAAATAAAATATTAAATTCAATCCCAAGTTAACTTGTGAAATGATTAAAATGAGAATAAAAAGGAGTCAAGTGATAAAAAATAGAAAAAAAAAAAACATTGTGAATAACTATAGCAATCCATAATGAATTGTGTCTTTCTTTTATGTTGTATTTTTATACTTTTTGTAACATTTCTTTTATCTCGCATTGCCTTGCATATTCAAGATTCTAAACATCGTTTCATAATTTATCGAGGGTCAATTTTGAAAAACTGAACCACAATTGTTAAATTGAAAGCAAAAGAACCTAATAAAAAAGAAGGACACGGATGAAAAACAAAGTTAAAAGACCCAAATAAAAAAAACACTTGCGAAGGTTTACTATTCATATGAGTAGTGTTTCCACCCCAAGTTTTTTAAATACTAGACCATTTACCCATGCAACGCCATTGGTTAGATTAATTTTTTCTTGAATGCAAAAAAAAAATAAAAATTACGCATTACTAGCATGTTTTCTAAGAAAACAATTAATCATGAATTCAAAATCTGATGCATATTTAATGATGTCTTTTGAAATATTGAAATGATGACATGTTGGACAATATTTTACCTTTTAAAATATTGACATGCCATTATAATGGATCGACCTAGGTCAACCCGGTTTAATTGGCCAAACTCATGACCCTAGTCATGAGATCAGAATAATCTCATAAAAAGTAAATCGAAATAAACTATAAACCTCAATTTTTAATTAAACCAATGTTGAAGGATAAAATTGGTAAAAAAATATTCAATTAAAAAAAAAAACTCGAGTGAACTAGATTAACCTGTCAAACCCGCAATCCTGTTTATGCACTTAATGGAATTTAATATTTTTTTAATAAGATTTTTTTATTTAATTATACGACAATCATGCATGTAAGATTTTTTTTTTATCAAATAAAAATTTGTTTTTTTTAAAAAAAAACATGATAGATGCATAAGATTGAAATAAAAAAAAGGTTTAAATTAGAAAAAAATAAAAACAAATCATTTTTTAAAGTTAAATAAGAAAAAAGTCCTTTAAATAATGATGGAATGTTTTTTTTTAAAGTTCAAGGAACTAAAAATGCATTAAATAACAAAAAGAAAAAGAAAAAACAAGAAGGCGTGTGAGCCTTCTAGCCTAGGCCTAATGCACATGTGCCTCATTAAAAAAACTCATGCATGTGGGTCTTCTAGTCCAGGCATACATGTTTTGTTTTTAATTCTCTTTTTCTTTAGTAAATGAGACGGACGACACATCGTGTGCAACCCATATTTTGGGGATTGGAGGGGTGCTAAAAAGTCAGGCCAAGGGTGTTTTACATCCAAAAAAACATTTTCAACTATTCTTTGACGTAAAAGCACCTAAAAAAGATTTCAAAGACCCAAGTAATCTTGTTTATACCTTCAAATAACTCAAATATCAATCCAAAATAAAAAAATCAATAAAATAACTTTTCAAGATCAGATCTATTTTTTTCAAAAAAATTCAAAATAAAAAAACACTCTAATGAAACTTCTTTTATCTAATGAAACTCGTTAATTTTAGAATCAATATTTTAGTGGTTAGAATCAATGTCAGTCGAGGTTTTTTTTCTTTAGCATAAAAATCCAATAATGTTTTCTCTCACATTTCAAATCACGGATCCGAAAATAAGAAAAAAAAGGTTTTGCATTGAAATTAAATTTTAAAAAACGATAAATACCGAAATTTTTGAAAGAAGCCACCTTGTTTCTCCACCTTTTTCACACTGATTTTCTTTCTTTCAATCTTGTTCTATTTTTTTTTAATAAATTAGAAGCAATTGACCTCGATATAGCATAGCATAGTTACTTTTTTTTTAGTATTATAATAATAACAAATAGGAAGTCTCACTTTTATGGGATAACTCACCATCTCAGTGATGGGTTTGTTGTCCTAGCGTAGTGCAGGGACGCTCAATTTTTTGTTTAATGGATTTGAAATCAAGTTTTTGTACCCTGCAGGCCAGCCAATCCACTAATGAGCACGATTCAAGCGTGCAGTCGAGGCCCATTGTAGGAGCTCCTTCTTGGGCCACTAACCCACAAAGCAAACCAAACTTTCTATACTTCCAAAGCCTGAATCATGCATGGGCAACAATGACTTTTAAGCTTAGTCATGAAGTGGATTCCAATCTCGTTTCTGTTTGACAATTGGGGTTTTTGGGCCTGGTATCCTTAGATGGGCCTCGTTTCTTAGGCAAATTTGTTTGTCCCCATTTGGTGAAGGCAGGTGGTGCTGGTATATTAAAACAAAAGTAAAAAGAGAGATATTTAATGTGCATACCTTTATATTTTATTGACCCGAAATTTTTTTTTTTTTTTTAATTGATTTTTTTTCAATTTTATTTTTTAATTTTGAATTAGTTAGTAATTAAGTTTTATAATTTTTTTTATGCATGGTGATCCCAGTCTCATAACCTGAGTCGTAGGGATAAAATTTTAACCTGGATTGAAATCAATCTTTTTTTTAATCTTTTTTTCCACTGATATTCTTTTTTTAATTTCATTCTTTAATAGTGAGTTTATTGAAGATGGAGTTTTTTAATTTTATTTTTCAATATTAAATTGTTGATAATTGAGTTTTATAATTTTATCATTTCGGTCTCATTTTATCTTTTTTCTTCTTCTTTTTTAATTATTTTTAATCAATTTTATTTTTTGATTCCAGCTTTCAACATTAGTTTTATTAAATATGGAGCTTCTTTTCTTTCTCGATTTTGTTTTTATGATGATGACCTGACATTACTACCCAGTTCATGAGTTTGTCGTGCAAACTCAGATTAATAAATTGGAGTTTTTTTTGTTATTTTTTGATTTAATCATTTAATATTAAATTATTTTAGAATTTAGCGTCATAATGTTTTTTTTCTTTTGGCAAGCATTTTTTTCTACTGATTATTGTTATCACCTTTTCTGTTTACATTAAATACATTTATTATTGTTGCTTTTGGTTATGATATAGTTTAATTAAATTATCTTATTAGATTCAGTAATGTCTATAACTCAGGCTCAATGATTTTTGTTTTTGCTTTAAAACACATGAGTTATGCTTGAATATTATATTTTTTAGTTTATAGAAAAAACCAACTCGGCTTGCATTCACCAGTCTAGTTATTGTATTGCAAGTACACCAGTCTTTAACCCATATGAATTTTAAATATTTTCATTTGAGTATATCATTTTTTTTTTCAAAACTATCAGTCAAGTATTTTGGCTTTTTTATGTAATAATGTATTGCCCCATATTACTAAATTACGATTATGCTGTTTTTATTCTCGAAGAGAATCTTCTCTGCTAAATTATTTTTCGCTTTTTCTACTTTTTAGATATAAAAACAATTTTTTTTTGGATATTTGCTATATAAAAAGTAGAAAAGGGAAAAAAAAGTTGGGAGGGAAAGTTTCTATTATTAAAAATGAAAGGAGAAATTAAATCATAATTTAATTTGTAGTTTGGGGAGAAAGATATGACAGAAGTTGGGATAAAAACACTTGATTGATAGTCTTGAAAAAGTGAAAAGAATTAAAATCCATGATGAATAAAAGAGTTGACGTGCCTGTAATGCAATTATACCACAGATTATTTATTTATCAAGACTTCAATGGGGGTTGGGTAGGAGAGTGAAAATGTGAAACAGAAATCTCCTTATATACATAATACATAGCTGCAGCAATTGTCCCTCTTTTTTGTTTCGAAGGAAACCAACATGAGCAGATTCTAATCTAATAAAAAGCAAAATAAAATTATTTTTTTAACCAAGTGATGGAGGCTGAGTGCATATATATAAAAACAGAGATTTCTTTAACGAAGAAGATCAGGTTGATGCTGAGAGGAGATGAAAAATTCTAAATCCTTGATAGACTTAATGATAATACTTATAAAGTGGATCTATTAGGTGAGTATAGTGTTAGTGTTGCTTTTAATGTTTTTTTATCTCTCTTTGTTTGATGTGGGTGATGGTTCAAGGTCAAATTTTTTTGAGAGAGAGAAGATGATGCGATCCAAACGTATATCAAAAGATCAATTAAAAGTTCCAGTAAGACCAATTATAAAATCAAAGATAAAGAAGCTTAAAGATGCATTCAATAGATTTATTCGAAGTATTTGAGCTAATATGAATTTTAAGAAGGCTATAATTTCAACAAGTGATGATCAAACCTTAGTGAATCTAATATAAGTGTAAAGAGGCATGATCTATCTACAACATGAGCCTAATTATTTTATAATGGTGGGCTAATTGATTTTGACACCAGAAGCGGTTTGGAGCTAATTTTTTCTAATGTGCAATCTTAATTTAGCAAGAATAATTTTTATCCGACCATTGAATCGGGATGTTATGTTACCAAAATTTCTCAAAGGTCTTGTTCCATATTGGATTAAAATTTCAGGACAATCGGACATCGAAAAGGCTTTATGATAAGATCCAGAAGTTACTATGTAAGAATTGTATTAGTTTCTTATTGATTTAAACTTCTTTTTTCTATTTTATTTAAACTCTTTTATTATTTCTCTAACATTATTTAGAATATTTTTTTTTACCTATTATAAATAGGGTTATTTAGCTTGTGTTTTGGTTTTGTTTTAGGACAAACTTTAATTTCAACAATTATTATATTGTATAAGAGGTTTTGTTCATACCTTTTGGTTCTTCATTGAAGTACTTTGATTTATTGAAGAATTAACCAAGTTTTGTCGTGTTTTTTATAATTCTTGTTCATGTTTTTTTTGTAAGTGTTAGGTGAGGGTTTGATTGTTTATAGTCTTGATGCCTCGATATAAGTTATCATTATGTTAAGCTCAATCATAATCATAAGCTTTAATTTAGCTTTATTAAAAATGATCGATTTAACTATGATTTCTGATATGAAAGAGATTGACATCAATGTTACTCAATTCATGAGTTGTAGATATCAGATGCAACTAGTCAAAGTATTTTTCATGCATTGTTATTTTTCTAATTTTTTTCTGTGCTAAACTAAAAAAAAAAAAGAGAAAACTTGCTGAGTCCATATATTTAAAGATCAATGTCAGAGTGGAGACTTTTTGTTGGCTGTTAACAACTGCTCCTTGCTTATTGAGACTTTAATAGGCGATTATACTGTTTTGTTCAGTAACTTAATGTTTATGCAATGGATGATGTTATCTGTGTCTCATTGCTTGGTGTGCTCGGATGCCAACTATTGTCTAGGGTTTTACTTTCATTCATAATTTTAAGCATCAGTAGCTGAAGCATTGTCTGAGTTGTTAAAACTGAGAAGTTCTTGTTACATTCAAAGAAAGCACGGTTGCATTTCCTTTCAAGGCAATTAATTACTTTTCTCCGTTGCTTAGAAATTCCATGATAAAATCTTATTTTCCTTCCTATCATATCATATCAATCTCTCTTTTTTTCCAGGTTTTTGTGTTTGTCTGTCTTGATGGGTGCCTTGGTCTGGTCGGGTAATGGATATCTGATATCCGACTAGATCAAGTTTGGATATCTAAATCCATTCCAGTCGGATTTTGTGTCGGTTATGTATAATGGTTTGGAGATCAAGTTTAAGCATAGACGGTAACCTCAAGGTCAACATCTAAAGGGGCGTAATGTGAAGATAAAAAATTTAAAATCTGCATAATAGGTCTCGAGTTTGAGTTAGAATGTATATTTCTTGTAAAAATTTAAGATAACTAGAATTTTACACATTCATTTAGACCTATAAAATAAGCTTTCTAGAAATAGACATTCATCTAGACCTATAAAATAAGCTTTCTAGAAATAGAGTTTCCTTGAATTCAAAAAAACAATAACCTCAAGGTCAACATCCAAGAAATGCAGCAGATCGACGTGTAAGATGTGCCTTTACGATTGTTTAAAAAGAAACTTAATATCGGTTAATATGCAAGCTATTTTGAAAATATCCTGATCATCAAATAAAAGATTAAAAAAGAAAAGAAAATAAAATTTGGACACCTTTCTGTAAGGAAATAAGGCTCCCATGAAGGCCAAAGAGTACAGCTAAGAATGGCAGTGAAGGGCCGTTTAAGGGTTGTTGGGTTGTGGTATTAGATGCTCTCTAGCTAGGAGGCTTCGTTGTCTGGGCCCCATCAGGTAGATCTCTGCTAAGAGGCTTTCTGCTCTTAAAGTTTTGTAACCTTACCTTCCTTTTCACGCTAATTTATCCAATATCCAAACGATTAGAGCGACTTTCCTTTTATTTTAAGAAAAAACATGCTGAATTTATTCTTCGTCTTCTTCTTATGACTGCAGAGATCATTGACAAAATTGTTCATGTAAAGAAAGATATATATAAATTTATAAATCCTTGTGTAATATTAGAGGTGAGCAAAAAAACCGATTAAACTGAGAAAACCAGAAAAAAAATAACCAAAAAAATCAAACCGTAAAAAAAAATCAATTAAAATTTTGAAAAAATCAACCGGTTTGGTTCGTTTTCGATTCTATAAGCCTAAAACTGAAAAAACCAAACCGAACCTAAACTGAAAAAACCGAGCCAAACTGATTTAAACCGGTTTTTATCCTAAAAAACCGAACCAAACCGAAACTGTTCAGTTTGAACCGGTTTCGGTTTTTTTTTAAATTTCGGTTTAGTTATTTTTTTTAATAAAAATCAAACCGAGCAAAAAATAATCACTTCTATATCATATTTATCAATATAGTTATGTTGTTATATTTGATCCATTCTATTGTATCATAAATTGTATCATTAAGCATTATCAAAATAGATCACTACAATTTTGAAATCAAATCACACGATTTGCAAGAAAATTGTACACGCATTCACGTCAATGAGCTTTAGGTTGCAAGACTTTCAAGCTGGCATCCAATTACGTGTTCTCGTTGACAAGTTAACTAAAATTCAGATTTCATGAGTGACCAGTTTTTTTTTAAAATCAATTGTTCTCAAAACTCCACTTAATTATCCCGTTTCCTAATCATTAGTACTTAACAAAATAATTCCCCTTCAATTATTATGTCTCTTAATCTTCACATAATTGTGATCAAATTGTAAAAATGAATGCTGTGAGTGCAATAGGTCGGCTAGTTTGCTACTTGCATTTATTGTTGATGATGATGCAATTTGATTTTATTATATGGACTTGGATGCCAAGATTATTAATCTTTTTATTCTAATAATATGATTTATTTATTTTTTATAAAATGACTGAAGAATTATACTTAATACTCGCAGAAGGTCTCTTTCTTCAAGTTTGAGGACTCTCCAATGATTAAATCAGTATCATATAAGAGAAAAAATAGTTCTATGTTAGAAGAAAACTCTAAAAACATATGGATGTTTTTTTAGTAGAGAAAAATTAAACCCGATCAATAGAGGTTGTGTTGGTTTCTTTTATAGCTCCTGAGATCCTCTCCTTATGGAAGGCGAAGGGAAAAAAGATTCATATATTTGTTAAATATTTTTATTTTATTAGAATAAAATATCTTTCACTCCTCAATATAAAAATATTCCTAACTCATCAGGGTAAAATATCTCTGATTATGTTCACAAAAGTTTGAGCCAAGCGTTTGACTAAATTTGGAAATGGTGGATATGGCGAACCGCGATTTGCTATACCCATGTATATCTGACCTCAACACTTTACTAAGCCCGGAGATGGTGGGTCTGGTGGTTCACCAGACCTACATATATTTAGAATCAGTGTTTAGCTGAGCTTAGAGTTGGTGGGTTTGACAGCTCACTAGATCTATATATATTTTGGCTCAAGCGCTTAGCTAAGCCAAAAAATAATGGATTATCACTCTAAACTATATTCATTTGTTCAGAAGAGAGGACTTAGGAAAAAAATGTTAATCCATCAATTATTATTATTCAATAATAAATAATCAAAATAAATAATGCTGTTATTGATAATGACATGCATGAATTTATACTAGTTTCATTTCGAGTCATTGTATATTTATATTTCAATATAATTAGCTTTATTTATATAAATATTCTCAATTTTGGTTTCGATTCGTGAAGTCTCTTTGGAGATATTTAGGCTTGAAAACATAGTATTCACCATTAAATATGTGCTTAGTTTATTTATATATCGATTTTTTAATTACAAAAAATATATAGATTTAACCCTCGAAATGTCGAATAAATTATTTCCCATGTTATTACCATCTTAATTTCAAATCAAAAGCAATTTTTTTTTGAATGATATATCAATCTAAATATAAATAACACATGCAATACCCGATAGGAAAACAAAACTCAATAAATAAAAATTGGCACGAAAATAGTCAGATGGGTGTGGTTGTAGTAAGAAAAAAGCCTTTTACCAATTTTACAAATCACTATTCATTGTCTTTTTGCCATGCGAGTGTATAAAAGAGAAAGGGAAAACCCTTGCCAACCAGCGCTTAGCTAGCCAATCCACCGCCAACAGCTCAAACGGAGAAAGAAAGATAATATATTATATTATATTATTCTTAATTCATTACAGTGTGGGGTTTAATTAATTATATTTTAATCACTACTTAAACTTCTTATAATCAAGAAATTCAGGAAACTAATCCCTCGCTGATACAGAAGGCATGAAACCGTGTTAAACACAACACCAAATTATAACAGGAAAACATTAAAACACACAAAAAGAAGAAGAAAAGGAACAAACCAAACCCTCTCTCCCCCTCTCACACACACAATGGCTGACCCTCTTCTCTCTTTCTTCCTCCTCCTCCTCTCTCTCCTCC
>Ga0325411_1007513_pt1 | contig 11882 bp, 6 predicted proteins | sample PopdelMetagenome_13_FD_206181 | JGI IMG/M metagenome (GOLD analysis project Ga0325411, IMG submission 206181) | Populus deltoides microbial communities from Bellville, Georgia, United States - Xylem-PdIQD-R4 | ecosystem: Host-associated > Plants > Phyllosphere > Stem > Wood/Secondary xylem...
TTTATAAGTTAAAATTTTCAAAACCAATCATGAAAAAACACTTAAAATATTTAATTTTTATTAATATAGTCTTCACACCAAAAAGCCATTACAATCTATCTTAATAATACTGATAGAAAAACAAAAATAAAAATAAAAATAGAAAAGAATAATAATACTTAATAGAAAATAAAGTAGGAGAAAAATTCATTTAAATAGGAAAACTAGAAAATTAAGTAAAATAATAATGAATATGCAAAAAAAATCTAAATTAAATAAAAAATAAAAAAATATTTTTATAAAAAAACTGCCATCACAACCATTTATATAAAAAAAAAAACTAGAAAAATTCAATAATACTAAATAAAAAAATAAAAACTAGAAATTAAAGCTTAATAATAATAAATAAAAATAAAATAGGATTAAGTATGAAGACTAGAAAAGTCTAATAATACTAAATAAAAAAAATTCCTAAACTTAAATTTTTTTTTTAAAAATACGTAATAAAATAAAGTCCAATCGAAATCATCAAACACCATAAAACCTCGTATCACCAAGAACCCTGTTATTACAAGTGACTCACCTTCACACTTCTTACCTAAGTTAACAAAAATGTAAATGTTGTGGCGTTTTTGTGAAGCAAATTGCCACTATACTGCATTGTGGACGCGTACTGAGTGCACTGTGAAATCATTGTGCATTAAGTGTGTTTTTTTCGTCTCTATTCTTTTTTTTTTCCAGCTGGTCAATTTAAATTAAATTATAAAAGAAAGATAAAATTCAAGCTAAGAGGACCAAAGTCAAAAAGGTGAGGAAAATAGGTGACAACCTCAAAGTTTGTGAAAAAAGTTTAGTTTGGTCCTTATTCTTTCCAATTTTTTCCGTCCCCTTTGATTTTTGAAATCTCAATTTCAATCCAGAGCTTTATTTTATTTTTTCAATTCTTGATTTAGGAGAGAATAAAAAAAAATGACTGGATTCTGGTAATAGACAAAGAAAGTCTCAATTAACACTGATTTAAACCATAAAAGGTCGATCTTGATGTTAATGGATTCAATTCAATGAGTGGAGTCACACCTAGGTGTGATTTGGCCTTCCCGTCATCGAAATGGTAAATCTAAACTCAAGAAGAGTTATAGTTTTAAGTTGATTTTGGGTTTGCGGACTAGTTTTTAGTTTAAGTTGGTCCATGCATTCTATAAGTCTGTGATTTTAAGCCATGAGAGTATTTCTGGTGTTGCTGCTTGGGTTGAAAAATGCCACAACACTTTTAATAGACTTAATAAATTAGGTTTTCTAGACATATCATAACAAATTTGTGTAGTATTTATAAACGATATATTGATCTATATGCTAAATTGAATAAATGTGACTTCTGGCTGGAAAAGGGTAACATTCCTGGGATATGTCATTTTTGCAAAGGGCATCCTTGTAAACCCCCAGAAGATTGAAGCAGTCCTAAGATGGGAAAGACCAACTACAGTGATCGAAATACGTAGCTTCCCAGGACTTGGAGGGTATTACAAGAGGTTTATTGAGGGGTTTTCTTTGATAGCAACTCATTTGAAGCAATTAACTAGAAATGATAAGAAATTTAAGTTGTGAAAACCCTGGAAATTTATAATTTAAATATGTAGATGTGTAAACCCTCATGTAAATGTAAGACTGTACGTGGTAATATTTCAATGAGTGATGGAAACCAAGATTAGAAATAATAGATAAATAATGATATATAATGAAAGAAATGACCTCTTTAAAATGAATTTTGATTTAGAATTCATAAGGACAGAGAAACTGGTAACGTGTTTTAATGGATAAAATAATAAGAAAAATAAAAAAATATTTTTAGGAAATAAGTGAGGTAATAAAGAATGCATTATAATAAAGGATAATGCAATGAAAAAGGGTAGGACTGAAAGTGCAAGCACCGATTAAAAATTAGTGACGTTTTTTGAAACGGTAATAAGCCTAATAAATAAATAAAGGTGGAAATCCTAAAATGAATACATTTTAAAATAATAAATTGACCGTAAAGGTTTAGAAGGATAATTGATATGATTTTTGTTTGTGAAGAGTGAACAAGAAAAATCTAGATTGTTTATGAAAAGTCATGAACTGAACAAGTTTATATTAGGAAGCAGAATTCTCAATCCAATCGTAGGATTGGGATGAAATTTTGCATGAAGTCTATTAATATGTTTTTTTTATTTTGGTTAAATATCTCAACCCAATCGGAGTTTGGGGAGTTTGGTAAAGACTAACGATTTAAGTAGAAATAAATCAGATAGTTTACATGAAAAAATAAAATAAAATACATAAAGGCATGAATGAGGGACAAAATTGTAATTATGGAAAAAGGTGCCTATAAAACTACAAAGGCCACCAGTTAAAAAAAAAGAAAAAAAAAAGAAGAGAAAAGCAGATAGAGAGAGAGCTGCAGATTTGGAGTAAAACCAATAATACTCCGGTGGCCATATCTCTAGACTCCACCGTTGGATCATGCTAAGTGTTGGATATGGTGTTCTTATTACACATATCTACTAACTGACCGGAGGGATTGGAAGGAACACAACCAATTTGACAGAAATCATCATCTGAAATGTTCTGGAAAACAAAAAGGAAATGCACCTGCAGGGCAGTTTGGTCATCGGCCGATTATCCGGTAAGGTTTCGTGCATGTTGAACAGTAGCTCGTCTATTTTCAGGTAAGCTCGGTTTTATGCAAATTTAGGGAGATCTAACCATTTGATCATTATGATTTTGAGATATAGTATGCACAGCTCTATGATATGTAGTATGACCGTTGGGTTTAAAGCAATAATCAGAATTTGATGACTTATTGCCTTTTGAATCTATTGCTAGTTTTGGCAAAATATAGCAAGCTTGATTAAATACATGTTTTGATGAAATTAGAATTGTGTGGGTGTAGGTTTTATGGAAGATGTAATGATAAAATATGTTCTTGTTATTGGTATTATTATAGATTAATTGTGTATTCTTTATATGAGGGGAAGTATGATTATTGTGTAAGAATAGTAAGGAACATTGCTATATGAACATGTTGATTGAATACAAAGCTAACTTATTGGTTGTGTGCATATAAATGGGGTGGAACCATGAAGAAATTGAAATGAAAGAAATATGAAAAATAAAACATATTTAAAGCTAGCCATAAGTATTTTTGGCAAATTAATTAGTTAATGAAGATTGTCATGGATTCCAACTAGTAGGGTGAAATTATTGTTATTATAATGATCTAAGAATATTAATTGTTAAGGTTTGCCACATATGTTTAATCGCACGAGGACAGAGCGAAAGAAAATGAATAGTTCATCATTTTGTTGTATTAATAATAATATTAGGAGAAATCCCAAAAGGAATGAGTTTCCTTATTTTTTGTCTAATCTTTGCTATATTGTAAAGGTAGGGAAATTGTTTGAATGTTTTGCTTTAGAATTGGTTTGAATTTGTGATTTAATGATGCCAAATGACCTTGGATGATGTTGTTTTTGCAATGAAAATAAGTTGGAAGTTGAAAAGGATTTCCAATGAATGAAAATCCTCGTTGTCCAAAATTTTAGCTATAAAGGAGGGGCTATTGTGATTGTTGATTTTGAGCCTTAAAACAAAATAATTTGGAGTTGATTTCTTCATAAAAGTTGTATTTCCATGTTTTAGCCTTTCATAGAGATAAATTATGCCCAAAATTGAGTTTTACAGCTTTAGTTAGGATTAAGACACTAGATAGTATTCTGGGTTGGTTAAGCTAAATTGTTTGGAATCAGACAATTTTTAATCTTTGCTTGGAATTTGCTGTTGAGTGATGGTTTTGAGAACAAAATTATAAGAATGAATATAAACATGAAAATGAGTAAGAGTATGAGATCTTAAAGAAAATTCCTTGTGATTGGTTTGAGAATACTAATTGAATGAAAATTAAATGAAGATGTGATGTTGGTTGTATTGTTGATAAAAATTGAATCTCTGGTGGTACAGGGGAAGCTGTAGGGATTGGACAATTGCATGGAGTGGCAGCATGTGCACATATTCTAGGTAGGTGATTCATCACCTTATTTTATAATTATTAGTTTTTCTTAAATATTTGTGTTGTGTGTTTAATTGATATTAAAAGAATGAAACAAATGATTAAGTTGAGTGATTATTACAAATGAGAATTATTGGTAATTTAAGAGAAATTACCGAAATTATTTGGCTAACAAAAGAGGTTAGCCGGGTGCTGGGTAATTCGTATGGAATTACCGGATTGATTGTGGCAATCAAGATGGGTTAGCCAGATTTCTTAGGTAATTAAGAGAATTACCGAGTTTATTGGTTAATAAGGAAGTTAACTGGATATGGGGTAATTCGTATGGAATTACCGGATTGTTGTGGCAACCAAGATGAGTTAGCCAGATTTCTTGGATAATTAAGAGAATTATCGAATTTATTTGTTAACAAGGAAGTTAACTGGATATGGGGTAATTCATATGGAATTACCAGATTGATTGGCTAACAAAAGAGGTTAGCCAGATGTTGGGTAATTCGTATGGAATTACCGGATTAATTGGCCAACAAAAGAGGTTAGCCGGATGCTAGATAATTTGTATGAAATTACCGGATTGACTTTGACAACCAAGATGGGGTAGCCAGAATTCTTGGGTAATTAAGAAAATTACCGGGTTTATTGGTTAACAAGGAAGTTAACTGGATATGGGGTAATTAGTATGGAATTACAGGATTGATTGATTAACAAAAGAAGTTAGTTGGAGGCTGGGTAATTCATATAGAATTACCAGATGTACTGGTAACCAACGAAGGTTAACCAAATGCGTGGGTAATTACATGAAATTACCAGAATTATTGGCAATTGAGATAAGTTAGCCGGATATTTGAGTTTTGAAAAGATTATATGAATTAATTGATTGAAGTTAGAAGTAATAAATTCTAAATGTTATGAGTAAAATAATTAATAGATGACTAAGATAGTGAGTAAATTAATTAATGTGGTTATTGGGTAGACATAATGATTTGGAGATTGAAGGGGAATTGATATATAATTGATTACCATAGTGTTAGTGGCTAAGGATAAATTACAGTGATACTTAACACCATAATGATGGTGGCTAAGGGCATAAATTCATACTTGGCACTGTTATGAGGGTGACCAAGGTTATGTGAAGGATGCTTAGTGACCGTAGTGTCGATAACTAAGATTGTGTGCAAATGATACTTGGCAACCATGATTACAATGCATATGATGTTAATAAGAAAAATGAAAGGGATTCGGTACGAATAGAAGAATCAAATGGCATGGATTAGCTATCCAGGTTTGGATTGCTAATGGTATCGATGAGGTTTCATCGATGCCGGTATTTTTTAAATTGATTAGTCTAGCCCAATATTAGAAAACTAATGATACTAATGAGATTTATTAGTTTCAGCGATTACCTTCTAGCAACAGATTTAAAAAGGAAAAATTATTGATTAATTATTCTAAAAGAATGAGATAAACTAATGATACCAAGAGAGGAATATCTTGGTATCAAGTGAGAATTGATTTATAAGGAGATAGTGTTCGCAAACCGTTGAGTTGTGTTGAGATTTCCGAGATGGAATTATTCTTGGCAAATGAGATAGGATATTAGATGGATATTGGTAATAAATGGAAAATATATGTTGTAAAAGAGGTTTATGCCTAATTTTATATATAAAAAGAAATTTCGTAGAGATTATTGTCTGCCATTGTTATTGCTTATTACTATCTTTTATATTTATGTGTACATGTTAATTTCTATTTTCAGGTCCATCAGGGTCGCATCAAGGGTAATACTAGTTTAATTATCTTTTGCTTTTGACCATGTAAATTAATTATAAATTAAAAAACTTTTCTCCTAAAACTTGAGATGTAATATTAATCCGTAAATTTGAATGTATGTCTTTAATCTAATGGTTGAAACTCTTAATACCTTTTTGACCATACATGTTTATAATTGAAATTGAATCTTTTATTTGTACTACATTATATGATGTTATTGAATAAGATATGTTGTGTTGATGAGAATGAGTTGGGTTGAGACCCAAGATGATTGGGTCGTGATTTTGAGTTATGAGATGTGAGATATTAGAAGTGTAAACATGGTATATGTCGATAACTTGGGACCTACCAGTATAGGGGAGACTCTACTGAAATTTTGGTAGAAATTTTGGTGGAACCTGTATATCAAAAAAAAATTACCTGAAAATTTCCAATATATTGCGAAAAAGAATGTAGAAAAATCAGGGATGTTACATGAGTGGTCGAAAGGGTGTGAAGAATGTTTTGAAAAACTGAAGAGGCTTACCATTGTCCTTGTGATGACATTTCCATCAGAAATTAAAGGCTTTATGGTTTAGAGCGATGCCTCAAAAAAAGAGCTTAAATGTGTTTAATGCAACACGAGAAAATGATCACCTATACATGGAGGCAATTGAAAATACATGAAGTAAATTACCTAGTACATGACCTAGAATTAGTATTTGCCCTAATGGTATGGAGACATTACCTCTATTGGTCTCAAGTCTAAATCTTAATCGACTATAAAAGTTTGAAGTATCTAATATCATATAAAGAGTTAAATATTTGACAAATGAGATGGATAGAACTTATCAAAAATTATGATTGTACCATAAAATACTATAACAGAAAGGCGAACATGGTAACGAATGCTTTTCGTTGCAAAAATAAAGTGACTTTAATTAAGTCACCTATACAAGAGGAACAATCACTAACTGAGCTGGGGGGATTGGAGACTCGGTTGAACACCAATTTTAAAGGGGTGTTAATAACATAATTAACAATACAACTGACATATCAAGAATATTTATTACAAGTCTAATACAAAGATAGTTAGGGTCTAAAATAAGAAGTAAAGTGGATGCTAGGATTGAAACCTCTTTTTGAATAACAAATGATGGAGTGTTGATGATGGGATAACACGTGTATTTACCAAACAGAGGATCGATCAAACAAAACGTATTACAAGAGGCACACGAGTCCAAATCTGCTATACATCTAGGTAGTACTAAAATATACCAGGATCTAAAATGACATTATTAGTGGCCTAACATGAAAAGAGAGATGACTGAATTTGTGGCGAAGTGTGGTATTTGTTAACAAGTTAAAGTGGAACACCGAAGGTCAATAGGACCGTTACAACCTCTGCTAATTCCAAAATGGAATTGGGAAATGAACACCAAGGATTTCATGTTGGGCCTACCTAAAGGAAAATAAAGGAATGATGCAATATGAGTAATTGTAGATTGCTTAACGAAGTCTGCTCTGTTTCTACTAGTGTAGATGACGAACTTCATAGACAAACTTGCCAAAATTTATGTGAATGAAGTTGTCGATACACGACGTCGGGCGACGGCTCCCGCTTTTTTGTTGTTTTAACAAAAAGGGTTTTTTTTCTCGATTGGGGGAAACAAAGATTTTATTGGAGTCGCCATCTAGTAATTTGAGGGAAACTAGAAATCCCAAATTAGACACTGGTCCCAGAGATTCGGGTACGGGGTTAGTTATGATTAAGGGAAGGTAGACACCACCCTTAAAACATCCTTTCAATAGAAAGGTTACCCTTATTTGTGTGTTTTTTGTTTGATTCAAATGCGATTATATTTTGGGCTTATTTGTAATTCTTTTTTTAAATGATTAACGTCGGTCCCTAAAAATAGGAGACACGTTAAAAATGATATCAGTCCCTAAAAATTAGGAGACTCGTCTAAAATATTGACGTTTGTCCCTAAAAAGGAGAGTTACGTCTGGGTTACCAAAAGAAACAATGGATATAATCCATTATATTTTGGGTTTATTGGTAATTTGTTTTTTTCAAATGGTTAACGTCAGTCCCTAAAAATAGGAGACGCGTTAAAAATATTATCAGTCCCTAAAAATTAGGAGACTCGTCTAAAATATGACGTTTTAACCCTAAAAGGAGAATTACGTCTGGGTTATCAAAAGAAATAATGGACATAATCCATATTTGGTATTTATATTTTTGTCATCGGTCCTTTTAAAAAAGAGACGTGTCGACTTTGGTTTTTTGTATTTTTTACAACATGCAAGAAAATTTACAAGCATTTATATATATATAAAATATCAAAAATACCAGTAGAAACCCCAAAAAAATTACCTGAGTGCCACTGTATAGGAAAAATAATGAAATACCATTGAATTTCTCCGAAATTTATGAAAATGCCACTGGCGGCGCGTATGGCCCACGCGCGGTTATTGTTGGCGTCGGCGAGATTTTCCGGCGAGATTTCTGTCCAACCGATGGTCGATCCTGGTGGATCTGATGTCGAGGATTCTGATGGTGGTGGTATTGACGGTCGTTGATGGCTGATGACTGAGAATCGACGACTTGAAGCTTCGGTGGCCGACGAAAATCGCGCCCTTTTTCCGGCCAGATGGGGAGGTAAACACGCTGCAAACGGCCTGGGTTTTGCTTTGTAGGAGGTTGGAGACCTTCTGTGGTGGTGTGGAGGCTTCAAACGGCCGGAAATGGAAGATCGGAGAAGAGAGAGAGAATCGCCGGCGAGAGGAGAGAGAGGCTCTGAGATGTGCTATGGTGTAAACGCGCGCACGGTGCACCAGTGCAGCTGAGGCCTGTGATCCGTTGGATCTCTGATGGGAAGATCGTGCGGCTGTGATTGGCCCGATCTGCAGGTTGATCGGACGGTCCGGATGAACAGAGGTGGGATCGGGTGCGACGTGGTGCGCTTAAATCTCGGTACACCCGGTGACGTGGCGCAACGGGATCAAAGCTTAGATTATTTCAAGGGCTGAGATGTATCTGGGTTTTAATCTGGTGTGATAAGCCCTATTGTATTTATTAAATCAACGGTTCAGATCTAAACACCATTAGATCTAACGGTTAGGATATATTTGGTATTTTTCATATTGTTTTTAATAAAAATCAATATCTTACTCGCACGAAGAAATAGTAAAAAAACATGAATAATGATACAGGATATCCTCTCTCTTTTCTTTTCTTTCTTTTCTCCCCCTTCTCCTTTCTCTGGCGAACTATCACTGGCTATTTATAGCCAATGACAGGGAACATGCAAATCTTAAATTTCCACAAATCTTATTTTTAAATCACCGTTTGCTTTCGGCGCAACTGCCCGTTTGACAAAAAAAAAATTTATTTTATTTTTTATTTTGTATAATAATATATATTTATATAAGTAAAATTAAAAACTCAATTCAGTATTAAAAAAACCTCATTTCAACCGCTAAAAATTAATTTTAATGACCGAAAATAATAGTTTTGATCCAAAATGACCTGGAACTCATTTTTTATCTCGGTCGACATGGTTGGGCCCGTATTGACTCGGTGGACTCGGTTTTGACCCGAAAACGGCCTGAAACTCATTTTTTACCCTGGTCGACATGGTTTGACCCGTATTGACTCGGTGGACTCGGTTTTGACCGAAAATGACGGTTTTGACCCGAAAACGGCCTGAAACTCATTTTTTTACCCTGGTCGACATGGTTTGACCCGTATTGACTCGGTGGACTCGGTTTTGACCGAAAATAACGGTTTTGACCCGAAAACTCATTTTTTACTTGGCCGACATGGTTTGACCTGTATTGACCCGGTGGAATCGGTTCTTATGGAAAGATGCGGTTGACTCGAGAAAAATATATTTTTGAATTTTCCTTTTTCTTAATTTTTTTGGATTTTTATAAATAATAATAGAAATAAAATAACATTTGAGAAAATCTTGGTGGATCCAAAATTGGGTTACAACAGAAGTAATACGACTTTATGGAATCCCCATATCCATCATCTCGGATCAGGATCCCAGGTTTACCTCTTACTTTTGGTCGAGCATACAGCACGTCCTTGTTTCCAGGATCTCACAGATATTTCGATTCCAGCGAAAGATGATGCTATAGCTTCAATCCGAATTTGCGATTTGTGAAGGGCGTTCTAGCTATATACAAAATCCTTGATTAATAATAAGATAAATAAATTTTTTTTTAAATTACATAGATTGTCAGAATTCGTTACCATTTTTAAATCTCATAAAAGAGTTAAAAAAATTAGGGATATTATGTGATTAGTTTTGCCAAACACACTCTTGATTTAAAACAAATTGGGCCAGCAGGGCTTGAGGCTCAAACCCAGCCCAACCACAGCTTTTTTTTGGACTGAATCTGACTCAGTCCATACAAGACTGAGCTGGATCCAGTCAGCCCAGCCCAATGACAGCGACCCGGCTATGCGAAGGCTCGTATGCGTGAATTATTCAAAGCTAAAGGAAGAGAACGTGAATAATGGAGCTAAGGGAAGCTTACCTGCTCTGCTGGTGAAGAGGCCGATGATGGTGTGATGGCTGACCTCCTCTCCTCTGTTTCTTTTTGGTTCTGTGTTTTGCTCCTTCGTCTTCGTTCCCTCTGCGTCTTTAGTTCTGTTCGTTCTCTCTGGGTTTGCGTCCTGTGTTTTCGTTCGTCTCCCCCCGTCTCTGGTTTTTCGTTTCTGTTTTTCTCCTTCTGTTATCTCTGTTTTCGTCCGTCCCCGGTGCCTTTCCTCTGTTCCTCCTGTGTGTCTCTCCCTTGTGTTCTTGTTTTATCTCCAGAAAACCCCCTTTTCTGCGTCTGTTTTTTTTGTCTGCTCCTTCGTTCTCCCCCTCCCGGTGTTGTACTTTCTCTGGCTTTTATAAAGCCAGAGAACGTGAATAATGGAGTCATGGGATGGCATCCATTACTGTAGGTGGCACAATCATGGGGCACAGACGTGACCATGATTGCTGGTGGATTTCCCGTTGAATCGGAGGGATAAAGAAGGCGATGAATACTGAAACGGCGCCGTTTTCAACTGAAATGATCATTTCCAATTTGATCCCTGAACTTCTGACATTTAATAATTGGGTCCCTAATCAAGGAATATTTTTTTAATTTTACCCTGGATAAAATTGTAATTGAACCCCTGAATTTTTTCACTATTTACAAAACAGTCATTGATTTCTGGATTATTCAATTGGGTTATTAATTAACTCTTCAACTTTTAATTTTTTCAAAATTATCCTGAAAAAATCAATTAAACTCCCTAAAATACCGCTACCATTTCACTTTGGTCTAGGCACTTTAATTTCTTGCAATGTTCCCTCGAATCAACCCCAAACTTTGATATTTCTTCAATTAAACTCTTGATTTCATTAATTAATTAAATCAAATTTTAATTAAGCACCTAAACTTATCAATTCTTTTAATTTTTGACCAAATAGATTCCCAAATTTATAATTCCTTCCTTATTAGTGATCAAACTTTCAATTTGTGTTGTCTTAACTCAATTCTCAAATTATTTTATTTATTTATTTTTTTGTTATTTATTTATTTTAAAAAAATTAGGTTATTGCAATAATAATAATAATAATAATAATAATAATGTACTAGCTATATAACCTGCACTCCGTCGCGAGCTAAATGTTTTTTCTCTAGCAAAAAAATTATACATGCAGGTTTTTTCAATGCATTTTTGTTCATAAAAAATCTTAAGTATAAATTGAAAAGCTCATGTATGCATGTAATCAAATAAATCTAGAATTATGTGTGTTAATAAAAGAAAAAAAATTATTAACAATAACAAAAAATAAAACTGAGAAAATCAAAAGACATGCATATATTAAGATATTTAGTTTTGCAAGACATATCATTTAATATGTTGTATTTACTGAATTTATTTATTAAAATTATTTTTTATTTAATTAAATGACATTAAAAATATAAACATATATTAAATTGATTAAATGAAATAAAAGTGAAAAATTATTATACAAGACTGGACACATCATAAATATTATCAAAAAATAATTATATTTTATTTTCAAAAATAATTTTTTTGTATACAAGAAAT
>Ga0325411_1007514_pt1 | contig 11882 bp, 10 predicted proteins | sample PopdelMetagenome_13_FD_206181 | JGI IMG/M metagenome (GOLD analysis project Ga0325411, IMG submission 206181) | Populus deltoides microbial communities from Bellville, Georgia, United States - Xylem-PdIQD-R4 | ecosystem: Host-associated > Plants > Phyllosphere > Stem > Wood/Secondary xylem...
GGGTTTCCTAGTAACCCTCAATTAAATACTAGGTGGCGACTCCCAACAAAATCAATTCCAATAACAGAGAGAAAAACCGCCATCGCCAGGAGCGGACGCCGCGCGGGGTGTTTTCCGACGTGCGACACAGTGTATGAAATATTTGTGTATTGTGCTACTGTAAATGCTGTTTGAGCTGCTGGATTTGTCACTAATTATTGGAATACATGCTGCTCTTTTTGGTGCGTTGTTGTTGGAGTTTGTATATATAAATTATGTTTATTTTGTAAGGTGTCAATTGAATCTCCAGTTACAGTTCTTGGAATACAATATTTGGTTCTGTTTAGATGATTTCTGTACATGTGTGCGCTGTCATGGTGATCAAAAAAGAAAAAAAAGTGGGCCAAGAAATCTTGAATAATAGAATAAGAACAAAAGGTGAAAAAATACATGTCAGAATATATTAGCTGTAAAATTAACATTATATGTTACTTTTACAGTCTATACATGTGATAATGTACTGTTATTGAAAGCTGAATAAAATTACTTGTAAAAGAGACATAAAAAGCAGTGAGTTTTTTCTATATAAAGAGGATTGTTTGTGAGCCAACTTTCGAAGAACTTTTTTGCTTCATAACAAACCTCTCAAACCTCAACTGCATTTCATATAAGCAAGTGATACAAGCAAGTGGAACATTGTTTTTGTTGGCTTTACAGGTATGAAAAAACTTATGTTGCACCAACTATTTGATAGTTCTTTTATATTGAATGATATTTAATTATTTAAATATTTTTATTAACAACATATAATTTTTTTTTATTTCATGTAATTGAAGTTATGGATGATTCACGGTTTAATGACATATTTAATGGGGATTTCGATGGCAATTATGATAATGTAATGAACCGCATTGTAGACCACATTAATTATCCAAGTTGTGAAGGTAGTGGTGCCTCATTTTCTGGTGCTGGAGATGACAGTGATGGAAACAACGCCGATGATAGTAACAATGACAGTGATGATGACGATGACGATGACAGTTGTCGCACATCCCCCGCGCGGCGATGTGGCGATTTTTCGTTACTTTGCTGGATTTGTTCTTTAGGAGTCGCCACCTAGTATTGGATTGAGGGTTACTAGGAAACCCGGATTTACTGGTCATCGTCAGAGTTCCGAGGGTAAGGGCTGGTTGTGGCTAGGAAAGGTATTAGCATCCCTAGCACACCCTACCTGAGGTAAGCTGCTTTACGGTTTGATATGATTTGAAAATTTAAAATATTAATTAAATTCTAAGGTTTTAATAAATCAATTATTAAATCCCCGAATATGTGTAGAAACATGTTCTTACACTTTCATGGAAAATATAACATGATTTTATTTGTCCTTAAGATATTTAACCATATACAAATTAAAACACTTAATTCTTTTTTCTTCTTTTTATTATCTTAACATTTATAAGACATACATAAAAAGAAAATACAAAAAAAAAAACACACTCACACATTACTTTTTACTATGCCCACTCGTACATCTTTTTACATGTTCATGCCAAATCATCCATCTTTTTACATGGTCTAAAATAACAAAATTTAAAATAAATAAAATACAATTCAAAAATTACAAAAATAAACCCCAAAACTCCGGGGATTGCTGGGAATGTCTTCTGGGATCTGCCGGAATCATGGCGGCGCGTCGTCTCCACGCGCGGCCGTTACTGGTGGCGCGTGGGCTGGCAATGCCCAGAAACGGGCAGACCTGGGACGTTTTCTTCTCCTCTCCCTTTTCCACCGGTGACCTGCAAAAAAAAACACCAAACCACAACAGCCAGTTGATTTTAGTTGTTCTTTCTTTGTTTGCAGATTTGCTTTTCTCCCTTCTCTGTTTTCAAGCCTGCCGAATCTGGAGCTCAGTTTGGTTGCATGTGCCGCCAACAGACCAGGCGTGTGGATGGCTGGATCGGCAACCTTCCTCCTCCCACTTCATTTCTATACCGGCGGCGTCGTCCACCGCTGCCATGGTTGGGAGATCGGCGCACCTTTCAAGTCTCGGTCTTCGGCTCTTCATTTACTGCCCTTTACTGCCCTTTGGCCTCCCTTCTCATTTCCTCATTGTCTCTGTCATGAGCTGCTGGAGAAAGGATGATGCTGCTGCTGGGTTGTTTGAGAGAGAACCGGCTGAGGGAAGAAATGGTCGAGAGAGGGGAGAGGATGATGGCTCTGAAATGGCCGGCTGGTCTATGGAGAAAAACAGAGGAAGATGGCTGTGTCAGTAGAGAAGAAGATGGGGGTCAAGGGGCGGCTGCTTTGATCTTCTCCTTTTTTCAAAAGGGAGGGGGAGATGGCCTACTGGTTTCGTTGATGAATGGAGGCTTCTGGTTTTGGCCAAAAAATCAAGAGGGGGCGGCCGCTTTCTCCCTTTTTAGAGGCCAGTGAGTGGCTCCTCCCCTGGAGAAAATGGGGCTCTGGTTTGCTCTCTCTTTTGCAAAGTGAGGGAGGCGACTCGCAAAGAAGGAAAAATATTTAGGTTTTGGGTTTTTTTGGCTGCCCTCGCCGGTGAATAAAATTTTCTCCCCGTGTAAATTTCTTCCCCCTGTAAAAATTTTCTCCCCCCGTGTAAATTTCTCCTTTTTTGTGTTCACTGTAGCTTAGTATTTATAGGAAAAGTTTTGCTAGGTTTTCAAACTAGTCCCTCAACTTTTCCTTTCCTTTTCTTTTCCTCTTTTTTTTGTAAATTTTGATTTTTTTTATTTTTTTGTATTTTTGAAAACGAGCAATATCAACATCAACTCAACAAGAAAAATCAATGATCATAAAATTTACGCGTTAAAAATTGAACGCGTTCCAAATTCCTTTGAAAATTTTAATTCTTTTGAGATGACGTTGAAAATGCTAAAAAAGATGCAAATATATCAAAAATGCATTTTTTGGGGTTTTCATTGTTTTTTTGCTATTTTTTGGTTTTTTATGTAAATTTATCAAAAACACGGGTCAAAAATTGGGTAGCAACAACAGTGATGATGACGATGAATTTATTTTAATGAAGCATTTTGATATGAAAAAATTAATTATATGCACAGCTGGAGCTATACACATGTGTTGTATTAATTATATGTATAAAGAACCATGTATGGTTTCGTATAATACAAGGATGCGTTGGTTGACAGAGGTTTTAAGAGGTCATTGGAAACGAAGTGTTAACATGTTCAGGACGGACGCAACCACTTTGTCGAGTCTGTGCACTGAATTAGAAACGCACCATGGCTTAAAACCGTCAAGAAGAATGAGCGTTATTGAAAAGGTGGCAATGTTTCTATTTATAATAGCAGTTGGGGCGTCAAATAGACAAGTGCAGGAACGCTTTCAGCATTTAGGTGAAACTATTAGTAGATGTTTTAAAGAAGTGCTTAAATCATTACGTTTGTTTGCTGTGAAAGTCATAAAACCAGTAGATTCACAATTTACGAGCACACCAAGAGAAATTGCTATGAATCCAAGATTTATGCCACATTTCAAGGTAAGATGATTTTTTGTTTAGTTAAGTAGTTTAATTAAGTTGTTCAAATGAGTATGAAATATGTTATAAATGTTTATGAGTACTTAATGTTTTTTTGGCCTGTAGAATTGTGTCGGTGTAATTGATAGAACACATGTTCGTGCCTGCATACCATCTGAAAATCAAATTCTATTTATTGGAAGAAAAGGTGTACCAACACAAAATGTCATGGCTGCTTGTAGTTTTGACATGCAATTCATGTTCGTGTGGGCAGGATGGGAAGGCAGTGCACACGATACAAGTATTTTTCTTGAGGCTATTGACAATAGCAATATCAAATTTCCAAAACCTCCAGAAGGTTGTGATTTTGACTAAATTGAAGATTTGATAATTGATGGAATATAATATTTTTTTTAAAAGTTCTGTTATTAATTACCATGTTGTTATTATTTGCAGGAAAATACTATTTGGTTGATGCTGAATATCCGAACGAGTATGGGTATTTAGGTCCCTACAAAGACGAGAGGTATAACTTCCAAGAATTTAGGCGGCGTGGACAACCAAGTGGTCGGAAAGAAGTGTTTAATCATGCACACTCGTCACTACGTAACGTGATCGAACATTCTTTTGGGGTATGGAAACAGAGGTGGAAAATTTTGCAAAACATGCATGCCTATCCATACAAAATACAAGTTGAGATTGTAGTTGCATCAATGGTACTACATAAGTATATTAGAAGGAGTTCGCAAGATGATGCAGTTTTTTCTTAGTATGATCGCAACCCCAATTTAATTCCAGATGACTTTTTACCTGATATTGTTCAGGCTTCGGCCGTTCAAGGCTCACAAAGACCTTTACGTATGGATTTTGTACGCGATGGAATTGCAAATAGCTTAACGGAACAATAAAGGGGTACATTACTGTATAAGGATATTTTATTTTGTTATGTAATCATAATTACAAAACACCTATGTTTTGGAATTATAAATATGTGTCTATATATATCCTTTTAATTAATTCAAATCAAATATAAAACACAAACCATATTAACAAAAAAAAAAGAAACTATTTTTTTAACCACAATTTAAATCACAGTTTTACCAAACACAAAATTGCTTTTTTTCTACCACAATTTCAACCACAGTTTTTTAACCAAACATAAAAAACTACTTTTTTAAAAACCAATACTTTAACCACGGTTTTAACCAAACACCAACTTTTTTTGAAATCAACCTCACAAAAAGTACTTTTTATTAAACAATTTTTTTCAAACCACAACCACAAAAGCTACCACGATACCAAACACGCTCAGATTAGCTAGTGGCCATGGTGATCATCAACAAGAATCAATCCTAGTCCTGGAGTGGAGCATCAAAGCACTCCTCTTTCGCTCTCTCCATCGAATTCTTGTATGCTTTAAACCGCACCCACATTCCACAACCACCTTTCCCTCACCAACCCCAACTTCTCTTAATATCCCTAAACCATAACCCATCTTCAAGCCTTTCCCTGTTGTGATCATCAATCCTTTCTTTTGAATCTATGCGTATGTCATCTAATTTGAAAGAGGGAGTGGAAGTTGTAAGCCTATTAAGGTTAAGAATGTGAGATTTGGGCAAAAGGCAAAGGGGAAAGGGGAAAGGAAAGGCTGGAGAGTGGGGACCGTCAATTGTGAACTCGGGAGGGAGAGTCAATAAATTTTGTAATTTTTGTCAAACTCGTAAACGTGGTTCGAGTTGACCGAGTCTGCTGATTTTCAAGTTTTTAATCTGATTTTATACGTTATATACATGTTGACTCGTAAAATCATACGATTTTACGAGTCAATTTGCGATTTTGACAACAATGGTCTAAACATTTGTTTTATGTTAAAAAAAAATCAGTCTAACCTTAAGTAAAATGCAGACCGTCAATCTAGTGCAAACTAATAAAACAACAGTTAGAAATTTTTTTAAAAAAAAAAACATGGTAATGGACATATATTTAATATTAAATTAAAAGTGGGTTCTACTTATTTTTTCTGTTAAAATTTTATTGAAAAATATTTTTCAACAAACATACTTTAACCATTAAAAAAACTTATAGGTGGATGTGTAATTAATTTTAACGAATTCTTATTTGATATATTTTTGTGAAACTCATAACAAATCAAAATAATAAGAGATTTTCTTGTAATTTATATAATGGTAAGTTAAAAAGGTTTTTTAAAAAAATGTCTTTAGGGCACCAATACTTTCAGAGAAGTGAGGACTTATACAAAGTGAAATCCACGAGCTTCGGGTCCTAAATCTAGTCTTAGGTTTAGGTTTTGATTTATTACAAAACAGTTTTTTGTTTGTAAAAAATTATTTTTTATTAATTCATTTTGAGTTTGGCTTTGTGCTATAGCTTCTATTTAGGTTATTGTCTATAAAAATAACTTTGTTTTAAGTTTATGTTATTCTACTTTGTGATATAAAATTGTATATGATCTAAACTAAACAATTGCAAGTTTTGATTTTAAATAACTACAACAATTGCATCTAGCCAATCTAGCTATAACGTAACTGTAAGAAACACAGAATGGGGCCGCAATCTTTGAAATTGAAATCATCATTCATCACCATCAAAACTGGTTTCTTTCAGCAAGGAAGATGATGCAGCAGCACACCATCATCCAAGAAACCAGAGAGAATAGAATGCATTACATTTTTTACAAGAACTGAGAACCATATCAATTTATAGCCTTGATCAGAGATATTCACACCAAGGCACAGGAACGTGAACGTGAGGTGGGTGTGCTGTCACATGAACAGTTTCTTTTCTTTAATCGGAGGTGTCCTCAATTTCGAGTTCAATTTCTTCGACTGGCGTTTAGGCTCAAGCTGAGAGCTAGATTGGCTTGATTTCCTCTTTCTACTGCAATTCTTGTTACTCTTTTTCCGAATTCGACAGAGCACAGTATAATGAGGAACATTCTGCATAAGAGAATCATCGAGGGAATACTCCAACATAATCCAGGAAGCATCAGGAGTGCCTATATTGGGATTCTTGTAACAATATCTCCTTCGATTCCAAGTAATTCCTTTGGAATGGAATGAATGAACATCGTCACCATGCCAACGGCCCCCATTGGACCCAACACCACGATCAAATTTGGAGGATTTCATGCCACGGTTTATCTTTCTCAAATTTGTGAAAAAGAAAAGATCATCCTGAGGAGACGGACCAGCCTCAACTTCATCATCATCCTCATCATCACTAGTAGTATTATTGTGTTCTCCAAAATTTTCCCATATTTGCCAAGGCTCCTCATGACCATATAGATCATAATCTTGAACAATGTAAGGGCAAGATAGAGGAAGACCCATGACTTTGTTGTAAAGATAATGGCAAGCAAGTTCAGCCTCTGTGGGGTTAAATCGGAACCCTACAGCAATATTAGCAAGAGACATGATCGATTCCGGAAAGAAACAGAAGATAGCAGCGCGCGGGAGTAAGCCAATCTGAGAGCAGAAGAAGAATAATCCATGCTGCTATACTGCTACTATCAATTTATAAGAGAAAGAGGGTCAGGTCGGTGCAACAAATTACTGATGAATTGTTTTGTATTACTAGTTGTAAACGGAAAATATATGCAAGGAAAGGAAGGCCTCCCTTTTTAAATTCCACAAGAACTTGGACAGACTGATGGTAAATTACCCACGGAAATAACAATAATAAATATGATGATAAAAAAAAAAAAAACAATGAGAAATATGATATTATGCACTTGGAAATTGTTTGGTTAGATAGTATGAATAAAAAACTTCACACATTGTAGAATAATAAAATGAATAGACATTTTTGATGTTTCTAGAGCTCATCGCGAGCAAAATTAATTTATAATCTTGATCCGATTTTATTGAATAAATTTTGTTCTGGTTCCCAATATTTGTAAAAACATCATTAAAAATCTCAGAAACATGCAATTAAATCATAATGACTTGTTTATTCCCATGTTTCTATTTTTTATATATCGTAATATTCTAATTGTATGTTATTTGGTCTCGCAAGGTCTATTGTTAGTTGTCCCATACATATTGTCTTCTCATTTACTAAAAAATCGAATAAATGACCTATATTATCTATGCCCAAGGCATTGTCATCGCTATACAATCATGCATGTATCATCTCTAAATAGATCATGAATGGCTTATTATTTGCTTTAATTGTTTCAATTAATCCATCTAGTAACAAAACATCAAAGCTTGATGTAATGATGATGACACATATATTAGCATGTATTTTATCTCATCCAAGTAAAGCGTTGTAAATTGTGTTTGCTTTTACCACAAAGAAAGTTGTCTTGGAGGAATTAGACCCAATAGTTAGATCCATCTATAACACTTTTACATCCTATAAAATTTCGGGATAACATTTGCTTTGCAGTGGTACACTATTGAAATTTACTATGATGTGCAGAAGTTTTAAATGGCAAGTCATAGCCAATGTTGAATTAGGAAATACGAGGCCTAGTACTTGGTCAACTATAAGTCTTGACTAGTTGATTTTTACTATTTTTGACTCTTTTTTCTAATTTGTTTTTATAGTCACTCTATAGATAAGACTAGATACATGCCCGTTATCCGCTACTGCATTTCTTTTTTGTCATTGCGCTGAACTTGGTTCATGTTTGTGCTAAATATGTAATATAATTTATAAACTTTATAAGCTAATAATACAAAGAGAAATTAACACAAACCATAAGTAGTAACATAGATAGAAAGGTTTTAAGATGTAGAGGAGTTAATACACAATCAAGACAGTGAGAGTGAAATCCAAATAAAAATCAAAGCTTGTCCATTGCAATTTTTATCAAGTCCATATAACATGGGTCTCGCATGCTTGCCAAACCCAAGATGCTGGACTCAAGTAGCTTGGATCTGACGTGGTTCCCAAACCTAAATTGTTTAGGTATGGCATGGTTTCAGACCCATGGCACTTAGGTCTAGCTTGGTTGCCAGACCCATGATGTTTGGGTCTGGCATGGGAGCTTGGGTTTGGCGTGGTTTCTAGACCAAAATCGCTTGGGTCTGGTGTTGTTCCAGACCCATGGCACTTGGGTCTGGCTTGGTTGCCAGACCCATGATGCTTGGGTTGGCACGGACGCTTGGGCTTGGCGTGGTTGTCAAATCCAAGTGTCTTGGATCTAGTGTTGTTGTCAGGCCCAAGTAGCTTGGATCTGGCGTCTAGGATTTGTATAATTTTCATGAGCCAGGCAAAGGTAATGGTTTTATTGAGAACTAAAATACTCATGCAAATATGTTGAATGGTCTCAAGACATCCAACTAATAATTCATTGTAAACTTCTGATGTATTGTTAAGGAAAAAAAAGGCAACAAATACTTTTGTCAAACACTAATTAATTTCAATAAATAGATGTAGAATTTAAGTTAAACTCTACTATATTGACTGCAATTGTTAGATACATGTTTGTTCTTACAGCTTTAAGAAACTCTAATCAAGAACAAAGAAAAATTACTCTTGCAAGTTTCTCTTGTTAACAATTCAAGGATATACTTATTGTCCTCCAATAAAATATTGATTCAACATACTCAAAGTTCTCTTACTCTACTCGTTAATTTGTTGTCCAAACGTTTTGTTATCCATTTCTAATCCTTCGAACATAACTTAAAAAAAACAATAAAAACATGTTGGATCTTTGACAAAGATCTCACCTTTGATGTTAGAACCCATAAAGTCCACTACTTTTCCTTAAAATTCTATAAGTTTGATGGTGAAATCAAGAATGTTTTCGTTAGATACATCCATTTTGTTAATCTTAAGAATAGACAAAAACAAACCACACAATTTCCTCACCATTAATCATACCATAAAATTCCACACTCTTTGTTGTCTTTTTCTCTCTATAGCAATTTTGTCTTCTTCTCTGTCAATTTGGTGCCCTCTTCTCTACCATTTCTTCTACCAATTTGGTTAAGAAAAAGGGGAAGGACTGAACACAGGAAGCACTATCTTCATCCTCTCTCTGTAATTTCCTCTTATCCGATTCACTTTCATTCTCTTCGTGATCTGAGTTATAAAAAGTTAAAAGAAAAGAAAAGAAAATAAGCAATGAATGAGAAGAAAAGGAAGGTCAAAGAAACATTTTTCCACTCATTAAAAGATGAGGAATTGTAAGTGAAATTACTATTACAATCCATAGTAAAATATATCTTGATCTAAAGTGATTTTCCCACACTAATTAGCTTTTATTATAATAGTTGGTGAGGTTTGGCTTTAAAGATTCATGGAAAAGCGAATAACATATTTATTATAGATATGGTGTCATCATGGTCGCTTGTCTTTCCATCGCAAGAAATTTTCAATCTATTATCTTTGATTGTATTTTACTCATCCAATTATTGCATCAATAATAAATATTCAGAAGTATTTCCCTCTTCTTATTATGTACTATCATTAAGGAGGGTATCAGTGCCATCTTTTAACATATCAACATCCAAGATGTAAAATCCCAGCCCAAAAAAAAAAAAAACAACCCTCAAATTTAAATATAGAAATAATTTAAATAAAAATAATAATCTAATATAGGAGGGATATAAGATAAAGAAAAGTGGGAAATTTGAAATTTTATTTGGTATATTCATCTGGATAATCAGAACCTGTATATGGAAATTCAAAACCCTAATTTTAATTTTTGGAATTATAATGGAATTCTAACAAAAATAAAATAATCGATCGATAATTTATATTTATTTAAAATTTTAAAATATCTTTTTTTAATTTATGTTTCAATTGATATCCCTCCTTTATGAATCTTTATTTTGCTTATTTAGCTTTTTTTAACAAAGTTTTTTCTTTAATTATTCTCTATGTATTTAATTTTTGAAGATATTGTTCAGATTCATCTATAATTTTTTATGTTTTATATAGATAAAATTTATTTTTAAAAATAGAAAAACAATATTTTAGATAATATATGCAACCTTGCATAATTTTGTATTTTGTTATTTTATTCAATTAATTTCATGTGTGTGTATATTTTTATTATCGTTTGATTGAATAAAAAAATTGATTATAATAAATAAGTTCAATATATGTAACTGAGTAAACGTTCCATATTTTAAGATCAAATCTTGATCTAAATCTCTCACATAATTTTTTTAGTTTTATTTTTAGTTGTTATTAATGAATTTTTTTTATTTATTTACACAGCAATTTATTTAATTAGATACTTATAAGCTTTTTAATTTGAACTTATAATTTTTTATGTAAGAAAATGTGTCGAAAAAGCTTGCATATCCAAATTTTTTGTCTACTAATCACCTTTTCTCTCTCATTTCAATCATTAAAGTTTTTTATTTATAATTTTATCCTTACATGATTTTATATATTAATATTTTTTTCGATTCATATTCTCTCTCATATACAAATTGCCTAAAACAAATTATATATTTGCATAATTTGTACACTAAAATAGCAGAACTAACCCTATAAATCTTACAAAGAAAAGGGAGGAAACCAAGAAGAGAAGAAAAGAAAAGGAGAAACAGCTAGCCTCGATTAAATTTAAATCTAGATATTAGAATATCAAAACAATCTAAAATTACAAACAAAAATTTAATTGAAAATAAAAAAATATATATATTTTTAAAATAAAAAAACAAACTAAATAAAAATTAATTATTAGATACGAATAACGTGATGCATATAACTAATGAAAATCTTGCTAAATAGTCTTTCCTAATTCACTTATCAAACGGTCTCATGCATTGAATAAATACATCCCACCAACTAAGCAATCACATAAATACAATGTTTCAAAGGGAAATCTGTTGATAAAATCAGTATTTCCGAAACAACTTGATGTATTTCCTTCATGTATATATACTTGTAGAGTAGAGGGGACGAATACACAACAAAATACGAAACATTATAATATTAGAATATATATACTAATAGAAAAGGATACAACAACATAACTTTTCCTAAATTAACAACAATATATGCGGTGGTTGGATTGCCTTTGAGTTCTAAGATCATCCTTTTTCAATATATATATATATATATATCAATCTCCCATCAGCCACATTCTCTTGATTGTTTTATTAGGGTTTGCTTGATATATAGTCCTATTTTCTCAAATATGGCGATTAGGGCTCAAAATCGAAAGGAGATGGTTTCTCAGCTCGCAAGAAACAATATCATCGTAGCAGACATTCTATCAAGACTGCCTGTGAAGACCCTTTTGAGGTTCAACTCTGTATGCAAGTTATGGCACTACATGATTGACTCGAGCCGTGGCTTCCAAGCCTTGCACTACGATCGATCGCAGAGGAAACCTCGATTCCTTTTGCGGTGGTCTGACTTTGATTTTCAGCCGCTTGAATCCATCGGATGCCGGTATGTGTATAACTTTATTCCGACA
>Ga0325411_1007517_pt1 | contig 11878 bp, 10 predicted proteins | sample PopdelMetagenome_13_FD_206181 | JGI IMG/M metagenome (GOLD analysis project Ga0325411, IMG submission 206181) | Populus deltoides microbial communities from Bellville, Georgia, United States - Xylem-PdIQD-R4 | ecosystem: Host-associated > Plants > Phyllosphere > Stem > Wood/Secondary xylem...
AATTAAGACACGATGTTTGAAACGGGATCAGAGAAATGAGGCTTTGACTGCACAGCACATAAGAAAAAGTCTTGGCAGCCATTCGGCTGTTCCACAATGGTTTTATATATATATATATATATATATAGTTAGCATAGTAAACATAAGATATTATAGTTTAAAAAAATTTGGTGAAGCAGCGTATTTTTATCAAATTGCGTTTTTAAAACGCGAGATCAAGTTGTATTAATTAATTAATTATTTTATATAGAAATCAAAATTTAATAAATTTCATCTTTCAAATATATTTTATAAGTCAAATATACATTTTTATCTAACTTCTAGATTACAAAATAGACTTTAATTAAAATCTCAAAAGGTTATTATTTAGACAATGGTTGCCATCTATTTTTCAATGTCAATAATATAGTTAGACTTGTGATAACGAATGATTCTGAGCATTTAGATGTGGATTTGTCGTAACTATATAAGGATCTATCCCAAACAAATTACATTAATAGCCTAGCAGATACATTTATAAACAATTATGATAGATTTAGATCTAAGAGGAGGTTTGATCGCGTTAGACCAAAATAACATATCAAAATTAAGGGCATTTACTTTTGATCTGACCATAGAACACGCTCAAATTTTTACAGGAGTTGTCGAAAGTCATTTTAGCTATAGTAGTCACTGCATCGCTACGCGGACCATCGAGTCTCTAGATATAAAAAAAATCTTGCCAAACCCATAAATTTTGGTAGTTTTGAGATTTTTCCATGTTATTTTTAGAATTGATTAACCGATTTCACTTACCATTACAAATCATGGCCGACCGGTTAAGCCAAAAAAATAGACTTTCAAGAGCACAACAAGATTAAATGTATTGTTTCACCAACTTCTTTTCAAATGAATATGTTACTTCATCAATTTTTTATGTTTATTATGCTAACTGTCCAGTTGATGCTTCCACAATGCAATCCAGATTCCTTTTATCTAAGGAAAATAATTAAAGTTGATTAAGGAACACAAGAAAATTGCTTTTGCTTCATAAGTGGTGGTTGTAATGTCACCCCCCGACCAATTATAAGACCAAAGAAACCATTATTTTGCTGGTTGGGGTGTGCGCATGCTTTCTAAAAATAGCAAAGTTCTATTGCAATTATCACCATCTCAGTAATTTTCTGTCACCAGTTAATGAAAAAAAATAAATCTCAATGCTTTTCCAGATTAGAACTGGGTTAATTTTTTTTATGATTATTTGTTTTTTTGTTATTTTCATTATACATCTCTGAATCTATAGTGTTTTTTTTTGCATTATAATTTGTTTTTCAAATTATTCCTCGCTTGAAAAAATATGAAATTAATATTTTTTATATTTTTTTAAATGATTTTCAATGACTTGTATTAAAAAAATTTAAATAACTATTTTAATATATTTCCAATTAAAAAAATACTTTGCATGAAGATTTTAAAAAAATATATCCGTATGAAAATTAAATCATACCTGCGTGTTTGCAGAGTGTGGTTGCGATTGCTTTATAAAATGTTTTTTACATAGAAATGTATTAAAATAATATTTTTTTATTTTTTAAAAATTATTTTTAACATCAGCATATCAAAATGATTTAAAAACATCAAAAAAAAATTAATTTAAAACAAATAAAAAATATTCAATTTTTTTTTAAAATACTTTTAAAACATAAAAACAAATATTTTCACTTTATTACGTATTGTGTGATCATTCAGCCATAATTATGTGAAAATAAGAAGAAAGAGAAGTAAACCTTAATTATATTACGAATTACAATCATTTTTTGTGCGGACTGATACTCTTCAAATCCATAAAACCATGTATAGGCATATCAACATCATCCTTCCCACGAGAGAGGACTTAACATGGAATTATATGTAAATAACCAAACATCCCAATCAGTCTCGTAATGAATCAGTTCAGTGCAGCTCATTAGACTAAATTAATTAGATCTCAAGCAATATCAAGAAATTGGCTTGCACCAGTTTCCATTAAGGTCCACGCGTCATTGCTTAGTTTGAATAAATCTTGTAGGGCTTTTTGCCACACGGTTTCTTCCTTTATTTTTATTTTCTTGAATCTATCTCTAATGACCTTCTAGAAAGAAGAGATGTAAATGTTAGGGCACCCATTTCAAGAAGAAAAACCTCTCCCGCGGTTAATAGTTTTGTTTACTTGCTTGCAAGAGTACAAAAGTTAGCCAGAAGTTGCTGTCTGTAGTCAATTTGGACAGTGATTGTGCTCTCATTAATCAACAGAAAAGGGAAAAACTGATTTTTTATTTTATTTTATCTGTTTTTTTGGTTTAGTGTAAACTGAATTAAGTTGTGGAGAAAAGCAAGGGAACGTGAAGTTGATTGTCTTTAGTTCGGGAAGAAAATTCATAGAGAAGAACATTGTGTTTTAGACAAGGTCAGCAATCGTGTTCTGGAGATTGAATTTTAAGTTTGAATTTTCAGCTGTTTATTTTCTAGGAATCGATCACTCGGTCATGTATATAATCATGAGTGGAAAAGAAATTAAACAGCTGCATAATTTTAATTTCCCCCCCATTTATTTGGCGAAGAAAAAACTCAGTCTTACCCTGTTGACACGACCTTGAGCACGCAATTTCTTCACACCACAAGTTACTGGGCACCATTTTTCTTTATAGGAAGTATGTGTTTATCGTAGTTATTTTAGGTCTTTGCCAGAAAATGTGAAGGCTTAAACATGAAACATGTTGATCAGGGTACGGTTGGGTGAGACTTCTCCTACCCAACTCACAAGGGTCAAGGTCATGTCTCCCTATTTAAAACCTAAAGTGGTTTCATACTGGGTAAATTTGTGGATTTTATGGCTTGAACAGAAACTGGAATAAACTGTTGTTTAAATCTTCTGATGAAAATATTGTGCGAACAGCTGCCTTGAGCTAAATTGTTCCTTGCAAATCTCAGACTGGATCGATCTAGTTGATTATGTGCCATGAACATCCTCATTAGTTTCTAATTGTACAGTAAAATCAATGCAGTCATAAAGCACTAACTCATTGCATCCAAAAAGTAGTGAATCCTGCAAAGGGATATTGAGAGAAGGTGGCGCGCACAGTGGAAACCAGATATTCACTTAAATTGATGTTCTTTTTTAGCAAAAAAAGGGTTGCAAGTGGCGCGCACAGTGGAAACACCAGATATTCACTTAAATTGATATTCTTTTTTTAGCAAAAAAAGTTTGCAAGTGGTGACTTTATTATAGCAAGTAAACAGGAAGGCAAGCGTCCTTGATCTCTAGAAAAAGTCTATATTCCCATACCTTAGATACTGCTTGGTGCTTGCTTCGTTCTGCTTGACCATGAACAACTGACAAAATTAAGATACAAGGCATGTAACCCTTCTTCAGGGACACAAACTCCACTAACCCAAAGTGATGCATTAAATTAATATTTCTTTTTTAAAGTAACCATTCATGTTTGTCAACAAATTCTATTATATTAGTAAAAGCTCACATTTTTTTACAGGGATCAGAATGGAAGAGCAAATGAGTAACCATGTTTACACTTTGCAAAGCCAATTAGTCCCCGCTGCTGATCCCTTCAACTTCACACAAGCAGGAAAGCAACTAAGATGATGAATTAAAAATAAACTATTGAAATACATTCTGGCATTAAATGGATAAGTATAAGGAAGAATTGGCGAATCAGTCTACAGAACTACAATGAGTTGCCATTACCTAACAATGGGTTATCAGTTTTTCATCTTTCCTTTTCTCCGCTGTAAATAGAAATCTGATGTGCAAATCCCAGTATCCGTAGAATTGTATAGCATATGAATCTAACGGAACAACGCGATCAAACCTGAGGTAATACAATCCAAAATGATCCCAGAAATAGAAAGGAGAGATTTTATTGCACTGTTTTACGCAGCAATTGTACAAAATTTTGATTCTATCATCTATGGGAAGGTTAGAGTTTATTGCACTGTTTTATGCGGCAATTGTACAAAATTTTTACTCTATCATGTATGCATGGCTGGCTTAATTGAAAATCAACACGACAGTATACAAAAGAGCAGGAGTAAGGACTACAGAACTAGAAATATCAGGACTTTTGAGGAACAAAAGCTCAGTGTAATTTGGTAGGATTGCAGCTCTCCTCTTTCAGGGTTGGTGTATGTTCCCCTTCTTTGGCTTTCAGAAGGCAGACTCTAATCCCCTTCTTTGGCACGATACCCTTCTCGAATCTTTTGCCAGAAAATTATCTCTTCAAGTTGTTTAAAATGAAGAAACTGATCCAAAAAAATTACTGAAACTCGGCTTTGAGTTTAAATCCTGATGAATCTGAGCTAAACATGACAATGAACCTTCTCCAAGTCAACACTTTCCAGAACAACCCCAATAAAAAGTCACGAAGATAGCATACCTTTTGATGTGCTTTTCCTCCTCTTAATAAGGCCATCCATCAGATCAATGTAAGTAGATTTAAGTAAGATGATGTTCTTTTGAGTCGATTCATGGAAAATTTTCATTGCATCCTTGTACCTCCCTTGAGAACAAAGCTCATTGATCTTGTTTGAATAAGCAATCGCATTTGGATGAGGTTCCTGGGGAATCTCACTGGTCCTCGCATCCTGCCTCTTCCCCAATTCTAAGAACTGATACTCCGATTTTCCTTTCTCAGCAATTTTTGATATGAACTCCTCTGCATCCTTCATCCTTCCAGCATCAGTAAGTCCACCGAGAATGGCATTATATGTATAACAATCAGGTCCTAGTTTCTTTTCCTCCATTTCTGCAAGAAGATCAAAGGCTTCCCCAAATCTCTTCTCTTTGCAAAGAGATAAAATTATTGTGTTGTATGAAACAGCATCAACATCTTTACCCTTTGAAATCCAAGTGTTGAAGAGCTTAAGAGCTTTTTCAAGCATACCTTCTCTGCAGAGCCCACAAAGAAGTGTATTACAAGTAACTACATCTGGCTTAAAGTTTTTCTCAACCATTTTGTTGTGGAACTGAAATGCTTTCTCAACTTGACCCTCATGGCAATATCCATGAATAATTGTGTTGTATGTAATTTCATCAGGGACCAAACCACTCTCCAGAAGTTCATCCAGCTTGTCTATTGCTTGATTAGTTTTTCCCATTTGGCATAAGCCTGCAATCATAGAGTTATAGGTGATAATACTTGGAATGATCTCTTTCTCCTTCATCTCATCCCAAAGCCTCAAAGCTTGACTAGCCTTTTCATGCTTAAAATATCCTATGATCAAAGTGCCATAACTAACTTCATCAACAAAATAGCCTCGCCTACGAGCACTGCAAAGCAAGTCGTGTGCTTCATCAAGCTTCCTCTCCTTACAGAGGGCACGAAGCATAGTGTTAAGAGTCACGTTATCCATCTTCAGACCTTTCCTCCCCATTTCATCCATCAATCGGAATGCTTCATCCATCTTCCCCGCCTTACAATGCCAACTTATCAAAGTATTATAAGTAACGATATCTGGCAAACACCCACTTTCTTCCATCTTTCTAACAGTCTTATCCACTTCATCCATTTTCCCTTTCTTCACAAACCACTTAACCATCACATTATAAGTAACTGAATTCGGCTTCATTCCTCTCCCTTCCATCTCGTCAATCAATTTAAACCCCTCCTCACTGCTCCCATGTTCAAAACACCCATTAATTAAAGTGTTATACGTTACCACATCGGGTGACAGCTTCAAATTCTCCATCTCTTCCCTTAACCTCAATGCCTCATCAACCCTACCCTGTTTACAAAACCCACTAATCATCACATTATATGTCCAAGCATCTGGCACCACATTATTCTTCGACATTAATTCAATAACGTTTGCTGCCTCCTTTAACCACCCTAACCTACAGCACCCCACGACCAATATATTAAACGTAGTCCTATTCGGGAACAACCCTTTATTTTTCATATCCAGCAACAAATCCCTGGCCTCATTTAACCTCCCTTTCTTACACAAACCATCCAAAATTGTATTATAAGTAATATTATCTGGCGGACATCCATAATCCCGCATTTTACCCAAAACCCTTATTGCTTCACCAAACCTGTTCTCCATGCAAGATCCATGAATCAAAATATTAAAACTGTTCGTATTAATCTTAACACCAATCTTAATAAAATCAGTAAAGACAGCTTTAGACAATCTGATTGAATGCGAAGACGGGTATCTCACTAAAGCATTTAACAAAGTATTGCAAGTTAACAAAGTAGGCTGCATACCCAATCTCTTCATTCTGTTAAAAATTTGTGCAGCTTGATGGGGCCTACCGCACGCAACATAGGCTCCAATGGAAATATCAAGAAGAGGCTTCGAAATGTGCAAACAGGAGACGAGGTTATTGGTTTTTTGGGGATGGAGGAGGAGGTAGTGAAGGGAGCTCGATTTGTCGACGGGGATAAAGGAGGAAAGAAGGGATTTGGCAGCGTAGAAATGGCGGCAACGGAGAATGGAAGGGAGAAGAGAGAGTAGAGGGAGAGGTGAGTGGTGGGTAATTGAAGGAGGGAGGTATGTGTAAAACTGAAGGAGAGTGTTAGGGTTTTGAATTAGGTTTTTTGAATTTAATAAAGAGATTAAGAGGCTGGGGTTAGTGGACAGATGGGGAATGTAGGGTTTTAGGGATTCAAAGGAGACGTTTTCTGAAGTTAGGATTTTTGTTAGGGCTCCTAGAAGGTCTTGTTCTGATTGTGGTTTAGAATTTTGGGGATCTCGTGGTGGTGCTTCCATTGTTGAAAAGTTTCAAGCTTTGATTAGAGAGTTTTAGGGTTTTGAGTAGATGCAGATTGCAGAGGGATAGGCGGGGAACTGGAGAGAGATGGAAAAGGTTCAAACGACATTGCGTTTGGTAAAAATCACGTCGTTTTAGCTGTAAGGCTGCACTTAGTGTTTAGCAACGGGCCAAGTCGAGTTGGGTCAGAATTGGGCAAGGCGTTATCTAACCTTTGAGAAACTTTCAGGTCGGCTCGGATATTAGCGAAGTGGGCCTAGTTTTATTTATTTATTTATTATTATTATTATGGTCGGTGGTGATGGAAGAACGAATAAGTAAACATTTAAAATGATTTAATAACAATTATTAAATCGTAATTGCAACCAATCATTTTAAATAAATCTTTATCTTACAATAGATGAATATTTATTTGTCAAAAGTCATCAAATAAGTCTTTCTGCTATTATTATAAAACTTGAACTAATCTAATGATCAATATAAAACTCAATTAATCAAGAATTTAAATTATTTTGGATTTTATAGGAAAATAAAAAATAAAATTAATATACGCGACCTGTTAAAACCTAATAAAAAACCCATTAATATTTTTTAAAAAAAAATTAAGACAATATCATTTAGAAATTTTTTTTTTTTCAATTAACCCTCCCTACTTATATTCCAAGCTTTGCTCTAAACTAACCCCAAGTCAAGTTTTTTAAAAAAATATACTTCCTCCATTACAATAAACCCAAGGAAACTTCAATGGGAACTTTAACTTTACTTGATCCCAATGAGTTACAAAATAACCAATGTAATAAACACACAAGGGATGGTAACAGTTATTTTACTTGGACTACAAAGGTAAAATTATTGTTTCACCTTTTAGTCAGATAACAAGCCACCTGCTTGGGAGGGTATTGTAGTGTTTTTTGTGAACAGTAAAAAAATCAAAATGAACTGATAACAAAAAAAAAAAACTATAAGCCTTTAGTAAGGGGTATTATAGGTTTTAAAAAGTTAGGTTACAATTAGATTACTAAAATGCCTTTAAAGTTAGCAATACTAAAGCTGCTATTTATGTCTTTTTTATTGTTATTTTCTTGTTTTGCCAAAGGCGTTATTATGTTTTACCATAATAAAATGATAGTAAGTTTCAAAAAATTATTGGCCTTTGCGTTACATACCTTAACGCGTTAGAGACACTCACACATTTTGGACAGCGCATGCGGCGTCTCTTGGTGATTACAACTATCCATCTGCCTTGCAGTTAGATGCACCATCGCGTCCTCTCTCATCCGATACGGCGCATATCGTTGGCAGTTAGGTAGTATGTCGCTTGTCAATCTTTTTTCTTTCTTTTCTACCCCCTATAAAAAAACAGTATAGTCCTCTTTGTTTCTAGTATTTGTGCTCTAGTCCCTTTTCTTATGGTTTTTTTTTTATGTCATTGAATCTCGAATAAGAATTTTGTTTCCTTACAATCTAGTCCCTTAATTCCAAATATTGATATATTATGTTTTTTAATTTTACTCTCCAATTCAATTTTATCTCGTGTTATTGTTTTCAATTTGATCATCGGTATCCTTTTTTATTTGAGTTATTTATCTCTTCAATTGAACTCTCCTAGTGAAAATTTTTATCTTCTTTTCTTGTTATTGTTTTTGTCCTTTCTCATATTGAATAAAGTGTTATTTCTTTTCAATTTAGTCCTTCAATTTTATTTATTTTTTTATTTGGTTCTTATTCCTTGAATTTCTTTTTTTTTTCCTTGATCATTTTATTAAAGTTTTATTGTCTTTTAATATCACTCTTCAATTCAGGTTCATGGTGTGTCATTTTTTTTTAATTTGACCTCATTATTTTTTTCCTCTTGCTTTATTTATTTTTCTTTTCAATTAAAAAAATCTAGTTGCCCTCTAATTTATCTTTCATTTCAATTTTCATTCTCATTCTTTTAATTATTATTTTTTATTTGAGATCTTTTTGCATAGTTAGTTTTTTTCTTGTTATGTTCTCTCGTATTTGTTGACCCGGTCTAATTTTCTATTATTTTTTTATCAAATTTCATGCTCTTGTTATCTTTTTTTCAATGTATCATGATTTTTTTTAAAATCCCAATTAATATCATTGCTTTTTTTTTTACCATCAAATAAAAATAAAAACAACATATTAATTTTTATTAGTATTATAACTCGAATCATTAACTTTTTTTAATTTCTTTAAAATATGTTTATATTATCTAAATATTTTTTATGGAAAAAAAAACCCTGTATGCATCATTCCAGCTTCGTTTTTTGCGGAAAAAATACAAACTCGGCGCACCGGCCCATGCCTAATATACAACTATCTTGTCATGCCTGCCTAGTTAAGGAAATTTTTTTATATAAAAAAAAAATAGCACAGGGGTTAAAAATTTTAACCAAAATATCACTTTATTTATAAAAATAGCACAATTTATTATCGATACGCGCAGGTCTTATGGGTGACAACAACGCGTTTCAACTCGTGCATTTTTCAAATGGCAGATGCATTTTTCCAACCTTTCAACTTGCAGTTGGTCATGCATGTGAGAGCTCTGCGTGTCAGGGTTACGTACGTGAGACATGAGCATCTCAGCAAGCTATGCTATTTTTATAAATAAGATTTCAGATGTGCTATTTTCAGAAATTCTTTTTGTTGCTGTGCTTTTTTAAAAAAAAAAACTCCAAAATCAGTAAATACAACATCATTTAAATTCACAAGCAACCGCCCACGAACCACCCCCTTCCATTCTTTTTGCTGCGTTTGATAACAAATGAAGAACACGTCAAATTACGTTTTATATTCACAGGAATAATTAAAAAATTAAGTTTAACTTTGAAATGTAATTTTTATAAGTTTTTTTAACTGATTTTTTCTATTTGTTATTTGTTTTGAAAAAATTTAAAATTTTAATTTTTTTAATTTTTTTTCTGTTTTAATTTAATATTTTTTTTATGTTTTCAAATAATTTTAATTTTAATCATTACCATAACAACTATCTGAAAAATCAACATTAAAAAAAAACTAAAATTGCTCAGTGTTTTACTGTGTAAGTCCACAGTGAACTGAGCAGTCCTTTTCTTTTTCTTTTTTTTTTAATTTTTTTAATTTTTGTTTTTTTGTTTTTTTTCCATTTTTTTTGTTTTTTTTTTATTTTTTTTGGTTTTTTATTGCTTTTATGGGTTTTTTTTGCCTTTTCTTTTGTGTATTTTTCTTTTAATAATTTTTTTGTTTAATTTAGTTTATTAATGTTAATTTTTTTATTTAGTTATCAAATTTTCATAACACGGATCCCGGGTTTGACGGGTTAACCTGATTTGACGAATTAACCCGAAATTTTTTCTTTTCTTTTTAATTAAAACGTTTTTAATTAATTGGTTTTTTGTTTTACTGTGCAGTCCACGGTAAAACACTGATACGTTTTTAGTTTTTTTTAAGTTGTCTTATTTTTTTAGCTGTTTTTTATGCATTTCGAGATTTTTTTTTGCTTCTTTCTTTATTTTTTTTTCTTCTAACAAAATTTTTTTTGTTTAATTTGGTTTATTAATGTTTAATGTTTTTTATTTAGTTATCAGACTTTCATGACACATTTTCCGGATTTAATGGGTTAACCTGATTTGACAAGTTAACCGAGAAATATATATTTTTTGCTTTTTTTTTAATTAATTTTTTTCATTTAGTTTAGTTTGTTAATGTTAAATTTTTTTCTATTTAGTTATCAAACTTTCATGACACATATCTCGAGTTTCTTGGGTTAACCTGGTTTCACCGGTGAACCCAGTTAATTCTGGGTTGACCCATCAATTTTTTTTTGTTTTTTATTTTCATAATTTTTTTTGATTAATTTAGTTTGTTAGTGTAAAATTTTTTTATTTAGTTATCAGACTTTCATGACACAGATCCTAGGTTTAACGGGTTAATATGGTTTGACGAGTTAACCCGGATTTTTTTAATTTTTTTAATTAATTTTTTTCGTTTAGTTTAGTTTGTTAATGTTCACTTTTTTTTATTTAGTTACTAGACATTCATGACACGGATCCCGGGTTTAACGGGTTAACCTGGTTTGACAAGTTAACCTAGAATTTTTTTTTTTTAATTATTTTTTTCCTTTAGTTTAGTTTGTTAATGTTAAATTTTTTTCTATTTAGTTTTTTTTCTTCTTAGAGGTTTTTTTTTTTTTTTTCTTTTTAATTAATTTTATTTAATTAATTTAGTTTATTAATATTAAATTTTTTTCTAAGTAGTTCTCGGCTGATGCTTTTAGTTTTTCTTTTAGTTTTTTTTTATTGTTTTTATGCATTTGACTGTGGATTGCACAGTGCAGTCCACAGTGAAAAGGCTCATCCTTTTATTTTTTTTAATTAATTTTTTTTGTTTAATTTAAATTGTTAATGTTAATTTTTTTTTCTATTTAGTTATCAAATTTTCATGACAAGGATTCCGGGTTTGACAGGTTACCCTGGTATGACGAGTTAGCCCAGTTAATTTTGGGTTAACCCATTAGTTTGTTTTTTTTTTCCTTTTTAATTATCAAAATTTCACGATGCGAATTCAAGGTATGACGGGTTAACCTGGTTTGAAGGGTTAGCCCAGTTAGTTCATATTTTTTTTCTTTTTTTTCATTAGTTTTTATTTTCCTGTTGTTTTTTTCTTTTTAACTAATCTATTTAATTATCACACATTTATGACACGACCTTACAGCTAGACCCACGTCCAATGCTATTGGGTCTGGTATTGCAGTCAAACCCACTTAAATTTAAGTCATGCAAGTTTAATGTTATTATTAATATTACTCTTAGATTAGGCGTTGCAACTAAACCTAAGATTCTTAGATATAATTTTACAAAAAAACCTAATATTTTTAAATCTTAATTTTTTATAAAATACAAAATATAATTAACCCGTGACATCATACTGTTCATGTAACTAGTACTTTATCTAAAAGTAGCGGCTGTGAGTAGCGAGTCTAGTGACACCAGAGAAGGTAGAGAAACTGTATTTGATTCTCAATTTTGCTTTCGGGTAGACAAGGAAGAGGAGAAATGGAAATCTCAGGGAAATCAAAGCCACAGCCAGTGAACATGAAGGCGGTGAAACCAATTGAAGCAACGCCAGAGAGCTTTAAAG